>Ga0247610_10001837_pt1 | contig 25512 bp, 31 predicted proteins | sample 174DNAGHGhighgp2_FD_193483 | JGI IMG/M metagenome (GOLD analysis project Ga0247610, IMG submission 193483) | Sheep rumen microbial communities from Palmerston North, Manawatu-Wanganui, New Zealand - 1742 DNA GHGhigh gp2 | ecosystem: Host-associated > Mammals > Digestive system > Stomach > Rumen...
GAGACAAAAGCCACTAAGCTGGTGTGCGACTATCCACAGCAGTTCGAGCCGAAGTGCATAGGCGCGGAGATGCGCATAAGCGGAGGGCTTTGGTATCCGTGCTACGACTATTTCTTCGAATCGAAGGACTACATCGTGTGCCAGTCGTACAGCGCATGGAGCTTCCCGCAGTTGCTTGTGCTCGACAGGAACAACATGATAATGGCGGATACCGTCATAAACGACGGGACGCATGTCGAGTACGCCGAACAGATGTTCGAGCATTCGTTCTACAACCACTTCAGTGTAAACAGAAAGATGCTTGTATCGAAGGAGTTGCTTGATTCCATCCTCTACAAAATCATGGTCGGCGACTTGAGGCTGTTCGGAAAGGACATGATTTACAAAGCCATCGTCGAGGAGAGCAAACGGCATGTCATGCTTACATGATTCTTCCGACCGATGATTTTTCCATTATGGCTCGCTTGAATTTCCAGTTCGGCGAGCCATATTTTTATAATGACGAAGGAGGATTTTCTGACATGGAAGAACAGAGTCAACTGTCCACGCCGTTCGTGGATTTCGGAAGGAAGACGCAGTTTTCGCTCAAGACCGCTATGGGCGAGCCTAAGACCGCGATTCCGATTCTCAAGAAGCGCAACCAGAAGTGGTTCCCTATTTCGGACTACGGCGAGTGCTCATCCTGGGTGAAGCAGTATTTCGGTTGCATCAAGGAGGGGATTGTGCCCATCCTCGGAATGGAGACGTTTGTCAACAACTACCGCTTCACAATCAATGCGGACGACGCGAACGACGTGACCGTGCACAAGTACGGGGAGAACGAGGAGTGGGAGAAGAAGGACACGGAGGTTTCGGACGACGAGCTGGACTGGTCGCAGATTGACTTCCCGATTGACATCTTCGCACGCGCCCCGAAATCGGAGTACAATGTCATCAAGATTCACAACGACGCGCAACTCCACGGCGTTGACAAGAGACCCCGCACGACCGACGCTTTCCTGAAGACGCACGGGGAAGGTCTGGTGGCGTTGATGCCGACTCCGTATTCGGAGATTTCGTCCCACATCTTCAACGGGAACGACGCGGAGGCGTTGGCGAAGTACAGGTTCTACGAATCGGTATTCGACGACGTGTACGTGGAGATACCGTTGCTTGAGGACGAGGAATACCGTGAAATCAACTCGGTCACGATTTCGTTCTGCAAGAAACACGGAATCAAGATGGTTCCAGTCCTGAATTCGCACTACGACAGCATCGACGACGAAGATGCATTCCCGATTTTCCAGAAGTGCGGTGTGTTGCGCGGTGGCATGTCATACGAGGTGGATTATGCCCCACACATGTATATGAAAACCCGTGAGGAAGTCCTCGACACATTCCACAAATATCACGAATCCGACGTGTTCACGCAGGAAGTCATGGACGGGTTGCTGAAGAGCCTCGACGAGCTGTGCGAGTCGTTTACGACGCTCGACTTGGACACGTCGCCGAAAACCCCGCATTTCGAGAATTCGGATGTCGAACTTAGAGAGCATGCGTGGGCGGGCTTCCATAAATACGGCTTCGACAAGAAGCCGAACGCGCAGGTTTACAAGGACAGGCTGGAGTACGAGCTGAAGAACATCATCAATGCTGGCTTTGCCGATTACTTCATTTTGATTGAACGTATGTTCAATTGGTATAAATATGAAAAAGGTTGGCTTTCGTCCTGCGGTCGCGGAAGCGCGGCTGGCGCATTAACCCTTAGATGCCTTGGGGTTACAAAAATTGACCCAGTGCATCATAACTTGCTTTTCGAGCGTTTCTTGGATGCTTCACGCCTTGATGAAATTGTAAACAAAGGTGGAAAAGTGACAGGTGCCGATTTTCCAGACGTTGACAATGATGTGCTAAGTGCTCGTAAAGAACAAGTTAAGGAATATTTTGCAGAAGTTTACGGCAAGGAGAACATCTGCTCGGTCGGGACGGTCGGATACCTCAAAATCAAGTCCACGCTCAAGGAGCTTGGGCGCGTGTTCGGAATCAACGACAAGGAAATCAACACGTTGACGACCGACGGCATGAAGGAGTACGAGCTTGGGGACGACGGATTGCCATTGGATGAGCTTTGCGAGAAATTCAAGGAATTGAAGAAGTTCCTCGACAAGTACCCAGAAGTCGCCAAGGTGTTCAAGAAACTTCAGGGGACAATCAATTCATGGGGCGTGCATGCTGGAGGCATCCTCATCTCCGACAGACCGCTGGTTGACCAGTTGCCAGTGCGCGTGAACAAGGGCAAACTGGTGTCGTGCTGGAGCGAGGGCTTGAACGGTCGCGACCTCGGAGAGATGGGGTTCCTCAAGCTCGACCTGCTCGCCATCGAGACGCTTGACATCATCGAGGACGCGCTGAAGCTGATTCAGGATTTCGACCCGACTGGATACAAGTCGTTCGATGAAATCATGGAACTCATGATTAATGACGAGGACGAGAGGGCGTTGGGCAGAATCGAAAAAGGCTGGAACCAAGGCGTTTTCCAGTTCGAGACACCGCTCGCGCTGAAGACATGCAGTGAGATGCGCGGAATCAGGACGTTCGACGACATCGCGTCGCTGTCCACGCTGATGCGCCCCGCTGCGTTGCAGAACAAGTTCCCAGAGAAGTACGGGAGGAGGCGCGACGGCGAGGAGACCTTCTTCGTCCCAGAATGCATGAAGCCGTATATCGAGAAGGAGTACGGGATGCCCATCTATCAGGAGGGCGCGTACTTCTTCGGCATGTACATGGCGGGGTTCGACAAGGTTTCCTCGTACAAATTCATGAAGCTGTTGTACAAGGGCAAGATGAAAGGCGACAAGATTCCCGAATGGCATGACAAGTTCATCAAGGGATGCCTCCCGAAAATCAGGCACGAGGAGTACGACATTGAATTCGAGAACGGTGAGACTCGGCACTACACGGAGTACGATGTGCTGAAATGTACCGACGGCAAAGAGCACACGGTGAAGGAAATCGTGGAGCAAAACCTTGAGATAGAGGAATGAATGAAAAAGCCACGGCGTTGAGCCGTGGCTTTTCTGCTTTTTAGCTTTGTATGTCGAGCGTGTTCGGGTCGAGCAGGTCGAGATGCCAGAGCTTCTTTTCCTTGACCATTCGGTTGTAATCCTCGACGGCGTATCTGATGTCGTCCAACAGGCAGAAGTCTTTTAAAACCCTGACGACGGTTATTGGTCCCTTGTATCCCCAGATGTTGACTTCGACATCCTCGCGTTTCTCATTGAGGTAGAACCTCATGAGGATGTTCTCGCCTATTTCCTTTTCATACAGCCTCGTCGTGATGCCGTCCGCTTCATGCAGTCCCAAGTCCTTGAACCCTCGTGCGACGAGGTACTCGCCTGTTATCTTCTTTTCTTTCTTCATTTCCGTCTCCTAATGCCGTAACTATTTGTTCTACTATACAATATACATCGTCTTCCAGAGAATTCAAGCTGGAAATTTGAAAATTCGGCAACATGGAGCATATTACTGGAAAGGCGCATTTATCACAACAGGTAATCAAAGGAGAATCACATGGTAATTTTGTGCGGTTATGGAGTCGGCGTTTTTCTGAAAGAACTAGGGGTGTTCACTTATGTTTCGGAAAACGACTGGAGAAGCAACTGCGTCGATTGCAGGAACGACGGGATGTGGAACGACGAGCCGAAGGTCGCGGAATTCGCGCTTGCCTGTTCAAAGGAGGAGAATTTCCCGTTCATCTTCGAGCCAAGCGACCAGATACGTGAGATAATATGGAACAGCGACCTGTCAAAGGATGAAATCATAGTCCTACGCGCCAAAGGGAATGCGCTTGAAAACCTGCCTCTGACATCAGCCTCGGAAATAAAGGGGCAGGACAGGAAACTCATGTTCGACGCGAAGAGGTTTAAATGGCGCGTGGTTGACATCGACGACGACTATACCATGAACGACCTTTACCGCGACTTGAGGGGCAAGTGCGGTCTGAACTGCTCTGGATGCGGGAAGGACGTGTCCGACAAGACCAACTACTTTATGCTCCATGACGAGCTTTGGTGGAAAATCTGCAAGAAGGGCGCGAGAAACGAAACCGATGTGCTGTGCAAACGGTGCTGTGAGCTGATTCTCGGTCGGAAGCTCACGAGGAAGGATTTGAACGACGCGCCTATAAATCTTTATTTGAAAAACTGGAAATGACCATGAAAGCTGATTGGGAAAAATTGCATTCCTTATATTATAAGGAAAAGAAATGCGGTAATTTATGTTGCCATAACACAATGTTCCTTACGGATGACATAATCGACCTCGTTGACTTCTCGAAGGATTATGACACTATTGCGAAAATCATGAAAGACAACAGGCTGTTCTATTCGGAACTGGTTTATTCATCCCCTTCCTACAGGAAATATTATCACAATGTACTGAATGATTGTAGTTGCAGTGATGAAGAAACGAGTGAAAAACTAAAGCAATTGGAGCATAATTTTGAAGAAGAATTTCAAAGCGATTCGCTTTATATATTTGAGACGGTAAGTAATTTGGCGAAAATCAAAAAGGATGTGAATAAAAAAGAAATAAAAAGAAAAATGTACACGGGCTTTGACTTTAAGCTCATGAATGTTGCAATCGGTCAGATAATGGATGCGCATATTCTGAAACGGCAATATGAGGATTCCTTCTTTCATGTCAATTTCAAGTATTCCATCCTATGTGTGATTGGAGTGATTCTGGATGACTACATAGATTCATTCCACGACCTCGACAGGTTGGACAGAGCCAGATACGAACTGAATGTGCGTCTGGATGAGGAAACAAAGTCATACGAACCATACAGCTTCTTACAATGAACAAGAAAAAACTGCACAGCTTGCTGGTGAAGAAAAAGAAAGAGAGAGACTTCGATTCCTCGTATTGGAACTTGAACTGCGTCAGGTTGCCAGACGACCCAAGCAAGACAATCGACTGCACCCCAGATGGCAACTACGAGAATTTCAAGGGGCTTGTCTATGGCGACGGGTTCTACTACAGTGAACCGAACAATTCCACCCCGATACAGGAGGATTATAGAATCAGAAAGGAGGACATGAGGTTGCCGAGATTGCTTTGCCATTCGCGCATTGTGTTCGACGAACAAGGTATTGATTCCATCAGCAGGCAAATCATAGGCATGGATATAAGATGCAATGATGCCGCCACCATTTCCTGCGTCAGAGTGGGGCTTGTCACGGGCGCATGGGCAAGCAGGATAAGAAAATCCAGCAAGTACCTTACGTTGTCTGTCGTTTTCAAACTGTACGAAAAGAAGTATGACAAATTGAAAGGACAGATGGACCATGCGAGACTGTATCTCGGATTGTACAATTCCAAGTCAAGGTTCTTCTGCTGTGAATGCGGTAATGAGATAAAAGACAAAGATTTTAAAACATGTGAACTCTGCTGTCAAGACTGTTATGCTTTTTGCGAAAATCCGATAATATCGGATATATTTCTTTTATAATAAACATCAAGGGCTATGAGACATGAATTTTCGTAAATTCCACAATATGCTGGAATGCATGAAACGTTCCAGTGATAAAATCGGAGCGAACTATGTCAGGTTGCCAGACGACCCAAGTGGCATGATTGACTGCACGGCGGAAGGGAACTACAGGAATTTCAAAGGGCTTGTCGGGGGATACAAGTTCTATTACTGCGAGTCGAACAATTCGACCCCGTTGCAGGAGAACTACGCAATCAAAGACGAGGACATGGATATTCCGAAGCTTTTCGACGACTGCTTAGTGGTGTTCGACAAAAAAGGGCTTGAATCAATCGGAAGGCAATTCGTCGGAAAGGACATAATATGCCAAGAACGTTCTTCCTTTACTGGCTCCACCAATTCCGTCAAAATCGGGGAAGTCACCGACGCATGGGTGAGGAAGATTAGAAAATCCGACAAATACTATGTATTGTCCGTCATTTTCTGGCTGGACGAGAAGAACCATAAGCGGATATTCCCTCTGAATGAAAATAAATTCTATTTCTCGCTGGAACGTGATGCGACAAAACTCTTCTGCTGTAATTGCGGTAATGAAACTTTTGCCACCACATGCTCATCCTGTAAAAAAAAGAACTTCTACAAGTACGTGCAAAACCCGATAGTCAACAATGTGACACTTTTGTAAACAACTTATCATGAAAATGAATTCCAATAAATTCCACAATATGCTGGAGCGCAGGAAACGCGCCTGCGGTATAATCAAGACAAACTGCGTCAGGTTTCCAGAAGACCCAAGCAACATGATTGACTGCACCCCAGAGGGGAACTACGAGAACTTCAAGGGGCTTGTTGACGGATGCGGTTTCTATTATTGCGAAGTGAGCAATTCGACACCCATGCAGGAAGGGTATCGAATCAAGGATGAGGACAGGCACCTTGTGAAATTGTATAAAAACATACTATGCGTGTTCGACGAGGAAGGTCTTGAGTGCATGGGCAGGCAACTTGTCGGCAAAAGGATATTTTATTATGCAAATGTAAACTACAGGGAGACTGTCGGAATCGTGACGGACGCATGGATGTGGAGGATACGCAAGTCCGACAGGTATTCGGTGCTGTCCGTGATTTTCAAGCTGAACGGCAGGGGGAAGGAATTCGCGTCGCAACTGGGGAATAAAATCAATTTTGATTTCGGTCTGGTTCCAGAAAAGTCAAGGTACTTTTGCTGTGAATGCGGTAAGGAAGTGAAAAGCGACCATCGCGACACGCCTTGCGGGCTTGACTACTACAGGTTTGTGAAAAATCCAATACTAGAATCTCACGCAACCATCCACTGACAGGCTATGGACAAGACGCTTCTGCATCAACAGCTATACGGAAAGACGGCATCTGGGTGCCCCAAGGACAGCAACATCCTTGTCATTCAAGACCCGACCGTGGTGATAGACTGCACCCCCGAAGGGGACTACGAGAATTTCAAGCATGTCGTCAACGGGGATTCCCTCGTGTACGCCGAGCTGATGAATTCCGTCCCGATTGACGGGCACAGGATTGCCGACGGATTCGAACGCCTTTCAATGAAGAACGGGTTCGCCTTCGACGACGAAGGGCTTGAGAGGATGAAAAAGAGCATGGAGGGGATGGAGGTCATCAGATACGATGAAAACGGTCTATATGATGAAAACGGTCTATATGATGAAAACGGTCTATATGATGAAAACGGTCTATACGATGAAAAATTGTTGGGCAAGGTCTATGACGTATGGCTGTTGCCACAGTGCCTTCATGGAAGGAAGTACCATAAGCTCTGCATGCTCGCATGGATAAAATGCGGGTTTTTCGACAAACATCCAGATTTCATCATGATGTGCTACAGGCTCTACTCGTTCAGGCACACGTGCGGAATCTGCGGGGCTAAGGCTTCGTACTACTTCGCCGACGATGCGTGCGAGCACATGCGCAAGATGCGTTCAGGATGCCGTGTCCCGACCATTGTCTGCATTGACCAAATCGACGCATGGGGCGGGTTGTACATGTCGCAAAACGACAGGAATTCCATACTTCCGAGGTAGCATGGGAATGCCGTGAATTTCAAGGACATCTGATGAATCGCCTGATAGAATTGCACAAGACATACAAGGAGAAGAAAGCATCGTACAAAAGCAAGCACAAGTACGATGTCTGGAATGCGTTCGTCGCCACCGAAGACCCGACGACTTTGATAGACTGCTCCGCAGAGAAGAGCTACGACGATTTCAAGCACCTTGTCAACGGGGATTTGCTCCTTTACGCGGAGGTGGCCAACTCCACGCCCTTCAAAGGGCATGTCATCGAGGAGGGATGCGAGGACATGGTTCGACTTAACGCGAGGACTAAAAGCGCGATGGGCATGGAGGAAATCGTGCGGATGCGCAAGAGAGCCGTCGGGGTGCAACTGCGCCACCATTCCCCTTTCTATTATCCCGACGCAAAGACGGTGGGCTGTGTCGCCAAGGCTGGGCTGATAAACGACAAATGGGAAGGGCATCCGTACAAATCGCTCGCGATTCTGTGCTGGATAAACCCGACATGGTTCGACAACCTCAAAAACAACGATGGCATGGCGTACATTTCGTACAACGAGTACTTCAAGAAGGAGATTTGTTGCAAATGCGGAAAGACCTTCGGCTACGGGGATGAGTTGTGCGAGCACCTCGGTGGCGGAAGCGGGAAATATGTTCGCGGTCTGGAGATTCTTTCGGAATTCGCCTATTTCAACTGGTTCACCATCAGGAAATAGAAGGAGAAGGATATGAATAGTAAAAGAAAGAGCGTGTTCGTATGCGAGGCATGCTCAAGGGAATGCAAGGTCTGCATGTGCGAATCGGACTCCCCCGTGGCGTGCGTGTTCGACTCGTCCCTCAATCCAGAATGGAGAAAAGAGGACAAGCCAGAATTCGAGAAGGACGACCCGTGGAGACAGCCGTACTATGACGACGAGGAGTATATCGCGAGGCTGACGGACGGGCAGAAGGATGAAATCATTCGAAATCATTTTGATTGCAGGATGCAGTCTGGTTGCCCGTGCTTCCTTGACAAGGAGTACAAATGCGAGGAATGGAAGGCGTACTGCCATCTGACTGGCTCGGACGGCTCGGATTTCGAATTCGACGATTGCTGGTTCAGGAGCAATGAGCATCGTTGCTTGACGGATTACGTGTTGTGGAAAATGAAGAAAAGGGATGAAGATGGGAAACAAGACCGAAAACAAGAATGATGAAGACAAGACCGTGAGAAGAAGCGTCGAGGTCTGTAGGCAGTGCTTCCATTTCCAAGAGGACTACCAGTCCTTGTTCACGTGGAGGAAACCGATGATGATTTGCGAACTCGACATGTACACCGCCAGCGACGGCGGAGTGAAGTTGAAGGCGGGATTGAACGACAGCGAATATGAGAAGCTGAACATATCGAAGAAAAAGTGCATCTGTTGGGCGGACCAGTGCCTTCACGACTGGAACAAGTAGCATGGAAGAGAAGAAACAAGTGCTGAGGAGAATCGGGATTTGCGAAAAATACGATGAATTCATGCGCAACGGGAAGACGAAGAAGCTTGTCATTATCAAAGCGTCTGGTTCATTTCTCCTCTGCATGCGCGACAAAGGCTCGATGTTCAACCGCACCGCCTTTCCCAAGGTAGCCTTCGACGACAAACAGTATGAGGGCTTCGACGTTCCGACGAACTGCCTGTACTTCACCGAGCAATGCCTGGAGAACTGGAATGAGAAAAAGACACTGGATGGATGCTGAGACATACCACGGGATGCTTCTTGAAAAGAACGGGATGCTTGGGGAATCCGAGAGGAGGAAGCCGAACGAGCATCCGTTCAACGGGTTTGTCTTTCCAGACCCCACCGAGATTATCGACTACGACCCGAAGAAGAACTACGGGAATTTCAAGCACGTCGTCGGCGGAGACCATCTCGTGTACTGCGAAGTCGCCAACTCCACGCCCGTGAAAGGGCATCACACCGTGCTGGATGAATACGCCCCTCTCACGAAGCTGTGCGTCAACACGAGTTGCGTGTACAGCAAAAGCGGGGTCATGAGGATGGTTCGGAAGGCAATCGGCATCTCGACCGTGACGTACCCGTATATGAATGCTGGCTACACTGTCGCGTCAGGCGAAGTGCTGGATTCAGCCGTCTTGAAAAGGGAGTACATGGGGCAGGAATATCTCATCTGCTGTCTGCTGTGCTGGTCTTCGCAGGAAAAGCTTAAATCATTGGGGAACAGGCTTGGTTTGATGACAGCCATTCCGTCGTTCAACGTATCGAGGACGATATGCTGTGTCTGCGGGAGGGACTACATGTGCTCACATTGCTGGCATCTTTCGCCGTTCAGCGACAACGCCCTGTGCATCTCGTCCATTTCAGGCATCGACTATGTTGTGCTGAAAAATTAAAAATTTCACGGCATCGGCTTGCAATTTGGAAAGGACGGTGTATATTATAAGGTAAAAAGAAAACCCACCATTCATCCAAAGGAGCGTAAAATGGGACTTGAAACACACGTCACGGTAAAAGTGGAGTGCGACGACTGGTATCCCCTTGAGGACATGCTGTCCATAATTCGCGGGGAGCAACCGTTCGCTGCGGAAATCGAGCCGTACTTCTTCATTCCAATCGAGGAAAAACAGGACTTGTACACTGGAAATGGTGCCGTGAGGCGGAGTTCCTATCAGAAGAAGGACGGCAGGACGATGTACGTCATGGAGCTTCATGGCGAGGCGCACCACCTGTCCGTCGTGAACTGGTTCATCATCCCTGTCGGCGAACTGGAAAAGGCGTACAAGGAAAACAGGGAATGGGAAGGGAACGAAGGCTTTTTCATCAAAGCCATCCCAATCGGAAAGGAATTCAGAATCACTTGCGAAAGCCACGGGATTGAAAACCTTGACAATCACAAGATTTCCCTGAAATACACTCCGAAAGGCAAGATGGAGAACAGGGTGAAGCTCGTTGTTGACGGGAAGGAAGTCAAGGACAACGGCTTCTATGTGGATTTCAACGAAAAATAACATACAAGGAAAGGACGCATGTCAGAAGACAATTTTGAATTCGGTTTTTCAAAAAACCACATGATTTTCTCCGCCTGCAAGACTTGTCGTTGCTTCAGACCGATGTGCTTCGACGACAAATGCGGGTTCTCCTGCGCATTGGGGGACACGGAGAATTATTTCATCCCGTTCGACTATCCGCTCATGGGCAATGACATGAAACGCCTCGTGATTCGGAACTACCAGAAGAACAGCCTCCCGAACGGCGCGGAGAAGAAGTCGGAACCGTGCGTGTACCACACGCAGTGCGCGATGCTCTGCATTTCGGGCGACGACGACTCGACCGAGGAGACGCTCCAGAACGAATACGAGGCTGTTGTTCAGGATGCGAACGGAATCGACTTCAACGAACCCGTGTTCGAGCATGCCAAGAAAAAAGACCCAGATTTTGAGAGTTGGTGCAGGGACACGCCGAACGCGAAGGTTGCGATGCTGAAAAAGGAAGGAGCGGTCTGCGCTTTCGCGACGATGGTCGTCGAGACTGACGCTGACTATTCGTGGATTCAGCCCGCCCCGCCTGAAAAACATTACTTCCAGGAAGGGGACACGCGCCTCGGCATTATGAAAATCTTCTCGGACGAGAAGAAAATCCCGAATGCGACGCGCCTGTTGATTTCGCTCGTTTACGACCAAGCCCTGAAAGCGGAAGAGGAAATCGAGGAAATCTACGCTGTCATCGGGTCGAGCCTCGCGGAGACGTTCATGTACGGCGGATTCAAGGGCGCGGGGTACAAGTATGGTGGCAAGGGCGAGAGCGACGACGACGCGGAAGGCTCGTTCGTCCTCGTGAAGAAGCTCAGGGATTTGCTTGACGGGGAGTGACATATGGTCAAGTTCAGATGGCATAGGGGGTCATATGTCGAATCCCTCGCCACGACCAAGGTGTTCAAGAGCAAGAAAGGCATCGAGAGGCTTGTGACGGAGGAGTTCAGGAAGTGGGGCGAGACGAAGTTCGAATTCACATACGATTACGTCTGCTACGACGAGCGTTGTGATTGGTTCACATGGTACGTCTGCCTGAACGGACAGTGCATCGGGATGGCGGAGCTTGAAAGGCTCCCCGACAGCATGAAGACTACCAGTGGCTTTGCCCGAACTTCTGGACAACCCTGTAAACAAGCCACGCCTTCCAGGAAGGATAACCGCACTCGATAAGGGCGTTGCGATACCAGACATCCGCCTCCTCCCTCGTCATCACGTGGTTGTCGTACAGCCAGTCGTGGCAGATGGAGGCGTGAAGCGTGACTGGGCTGTACTGCGGGGATATGAGCGACCACAGGCAACGTGGAACCGACATGCCGTTGCTGGCGTATCCAGTCTCCACGATGTAGGCGCAGTCGTTCGCGAAGAACAAAAGAGGGCTGTCGAGCACGATGATGTACTTGCCATCCTCTGTCTTCCTGAAATGGAATTTGATGTTTTTCCTATAGATGCTTGGCATAATCCTGTCTCCAATTAAGGCGGGATTATAAATGAAAGTCAATAAACTGTTTTGTGGTAAAGGGACTCACAAATGGATGAAAAGAAAAAGACTCTGGCGACGCTGATTGATGAAGGCGCGAAGGCTGGCAAGAAATACATCCTGTTCAGGCAGGAGACAAAGAAGTTCGATTCACAAGGCGGAATACGCCCCTTCATGTCTTTCATGTTCAATCAAATGCTGTGGCGAATCGTGGCATGCCGTGATTTCGGAAATGTAAAGAAAGGGGATTTCGGCGGACTTGTCGAGTCGGAGGAAAATCTCTCCCACAATGGCGACTGCTGGATTCATGATGATTCATGCGTTTATGGCGATGCGCGTGTATATGAGAACGCCATTGTCGAAGGCGATGTCGTCGTATGCGGACATGCTAGAATCTTCGGGAAGGCGACTGTCGGCGGATGTTGTTGCGTCATCAATGGGAATGCCATGATATACGGGAAGGCTCGCATCGTTGGATGTTGCGGTCTTGTGATATATGACAACGCCCAGATTTTCGATGATGCGAAGGTGCAATACGGCTCGCTTGAAATCTTCGGGGATGCAAAGATATACGGGCAATCCGAGGTTGGCGGTCACGGGGTGATTTACGGTTCCACGGAGATTTTCGATGATGCCGAAGTGATATACAACGGTCGTCTCGACGGCGTGAAGCTCTGCGGTGACATGACCCTGTATTCGTCTGAAAAGAACGAACAGGGGATTTACTGCATACCGATTAAACGCACCGACGACTGGATTGACCCGAAGGCGTTTCCAGTCCTGCGCGGGAACGGCGGATACCGTGGAAAATCGTGCTTCTTCGACGCTCATGATTTCACGGACTATCAGAAGCATCTCGACTTCGAGGCATCCCACGGCAAGAAGTACATCCTGTACAAGCAGAAGAAAATCACCCGCTTCCATGCCTACATGTGGCAAATCATGGCTTGCAGGGATTTCATTTCTGACGGCAAGCAGGTGAAGAAAGGTGATTTGGGCGGATTCGTCGAATCCGAGAAGAACCTCTCGCAGGAAGGAAACGCTTGGATTGGTCAGAACGGATATGTGTTCGAGAACGCATATGTCTATGAGAACGGATTCGTCGATTGGTCTGATGTCCACGGCAATGCCACTGTCCACGGCAATGCCGTTGTCCAAGGCTCCGATGTCAGGGATAATGCCGAGATATTCGACTGGGCGGTTGCGCTTAATGTGAAAGTGTATGAAAACGCCAAGGTGTATGAAAATGCAATGGCGGGAAAATACGGGAAAGGCATAGAAATCCACGGCGATGCCAAGGTTCATGGCGATTCCATGCTTGCCGCGGACAAGTACTGTTCAAGAAGACGGGGCTTGTACTGGATTCCGAATCCGTTCTACCAGAGCCACATGGACATCTGCGGGGAAGCCGACATCTATGGCTCGTCCGAAATCTGGGGCGATGCGGTCGTCAAGGGCAAGTCGATTGTCCGAGGAAGTGCGCATGTCTATGACAACGCGGTGCTGAACGGAACGAACAAGAGAACGTGGCAATACGACGACGAGGAGTTCGTCGTGGTCGAAGGGGATTCCAGAGTCCACGGCAACGCCGTCCTGACTGGCAAGGTGACTGTGACCGAAAACGCCGAAATCTACGAGAACGCGAAGGTCGAGGGACTCCCTCACACGGATGCCTTGGCTGGCGGTCATTCCAAGATACACGGCGATGCTTTCATCAGAAGCCCGTTGTGGATAGATGACTACGCCGAGATTCTCGGCAAGACGAAGATGAAGGACATGGAGGCGAGGTTATGCTACTTCTGCAACACGGAGTACATCGTTGACAACAGACCGTTCAAATCGGTGCAGGACTATCTGAAATGTGTTGAAGAGGAAAAGAAGAAGAAGGAATTCAAGAAAAAAGGTTCCTGATGCGATAAAAGCCACGGGCAATCGCCCGTGGCTTTTCCATTGTCAGAAATTGTCTTCAATGAACAGGCTTTTTATCTTCTGTTCGAATGTCATGAAATCGCACTTCGGGCAGGGCATGTACTTCCCCGCGAAGGATTCGATGTTCTGGCTACCGCCGTTGTCGTCCTCAATCCATTTCGCAAGCCTCCATTCGGATGCTTCGTCGTAAGTGGTGAACTTCTCCGCATACACGCATGAATTCGTGGAGAACACGTCGATGATTCGCTTGAAACCGTCCTTGCACAACGCGATGATGAACGAATGCGTCGGGTAGTGTGGCGGTCTGTCGGAACGGACATAGTAGCACCTGTGCTCGATTCCCTCTTTTACGAGCATCGCATCGACGAAAACGGATGCGTCATGGCACATGCCACACTTGTGGTTCCAGAATTCCGAAGGGGACTGGATGTAGATGTCGCGACCCTCCTTCTCGTCCATCACCGCGATGCTCTTGGTGGAGGAGCCGTCGGTGTAGTAGCACCCGTATTCGAATTCGGACAACTGCCTCAGAAAGAAATCCGCTGTACGGCTAAGCATGGGGTTCCCGCTGGCAGTCCTCTCCCCGTAGTCGGGCTTCATCCTCAACGGGCTTGAACCGAATTCGTGGACTTCCCAATACTGGTCTATCTTCGGTTTTCTTTTTCTTTTAACTTGCTTTTTCATAAAAACGGGGCATATTGTTTACAACAACGATATTTTAATTATACAATAAAATGAAAGGATATTAACAAAATGTCATCAAACGACCATCCGCAATTTGTTTTCATCGACAGACACCAAAACGCCAGAATCAAAGGGGTTGTCCTTCCTATGTCGCACTGTGTGAAGGAAATGATGGGACTTTACGCCTTCTTCAGCAAGAACCCGTGTTTCAAGGGGCTGTATCTGAGTGGTTACGAGATGGCGCACACCTGCCCAGACCAGTTCGTACTGGGCGAATGGAACTTTCATTTCAACAGGGAAATCAATCATATCCTTTATGAAATGAAATACGGGATGGGGCAATTGGAAGGGTTGCCAGCGGGCAAGCCGATTGATTACAACTTCTTCAACTGGACTTTCTATTCGGATGCCCCGTCATGCAGAGGGGGGCGCATACAGGTGAAACTCAAGCCAATCGAGAAGCCAAATTCAGTGGTCGTGTGCTTCAGCGGTGGAAAGGACTCCGTGGCAACCGCGCTGAAATGCCGTGAGATGGGATACGATGTCCATTTGTACCACGTTCATGGCATCAACCATTCGTACCCAGACGAAGTGAACGCCGCGAAGGAAATTGCCAGCTACCTCGACATGCCTCTGTATGTCGAGAATGTCACCCTCGGAGGGAAGTCCTCTTGGAAGGAGAACCCCGTCAAGAACCAATTGATTGCGACGATGGCTCTGGACTACGCCAATGAAAACGGTCTCGCCCACAGGATTGCGGTGGGCGACTTCAAGGACGACCATCGCGAACGCGCCATCTACGGCGTGAACTGGACGGACACGATTGAAATGTGGATTGGCTACACCGACTACATCAAATGCTCGTATCCCGATTTCGAGCTAATCATGCCTTTCAACAACTACTTTCAGACGATGGACGCGGTTGCGCAGGACATGAACCTCCTGAAGATGGTGCAGGGTTGCATTGCCCCGATGCGGTACCGCGACTACTGGCGCGGGAAGAACATCGCCAAGTTCGGGGAGGATGTCATTCTCCCGCATCGGTGCGGTTCGTGCTGGAAATGCTGTCGCGAATACACGCATCTCGCCGACATTGGCATTCTGCCCATGAACGAGAAATTCTACAAGAAGTGCATGGGCGTGCTGAAAAAGAAGGAAAAGGAGATATGACCCAGTTCAGCCTTTTCGAGGACGGCTTGTCGTCGTTCACGCTGTCGGAATTCCTTGGGAACGTGAACGACTTCGAATGGCTCAAGTCCAGCTCGACGCTCGGAACAGAGCATGAGAACGAGCTGGACAGGTACTATTCTCTTGAGTACGGGAAGGACAGTCCACCGTTGTACCTTGCCGACCCGCTGAACGCGACGGTCACGGGGAAGACGACGTATCATGCGCTGATTGTCAGGTTCGAGGACGGGGATTCGGTGCTGGTCGTGTACCGTTCGCTTGAATTCATGAAAAAGAGGATACACGCCTTCGATATTCCGATTTCAATCACTGGAAACAAGGAGCATGCGTTGAAGATAATCGACGCGATGCTCAACACCAAATTCGTCACATTCATCTTCAAGGAGAAGTACAGGTCTTATTTCAGCGAGGCTTACCCGAAGGAGCAGTACAACGACTACTACTACGACCTTGAACAGGAGAACCTGATTCACTTCTCCAACCATGTCTGGCTCAAGAAGCACTACGTCAACACGCTGGTCGGAAACGACGACTACCAGATAATCGACATACACGGGCATCCCGAATGGACGAAGAAGGCGTTGGAGTGCAGGCGCATGTGGTTCGAGGGCAGGAATGACGGGAGGAAGACCGACAACGAAAGGAAGTACTTTGAGAATTCGCTGAAGTGCCCCGACGGGAGAATATCCGAAATCGCGATTGCGTACAGGCAGTCCCGCATACTCGCCATAAAGACAATCCTCGTCCACAGGGACAAGGGGTACGCGACCGACATCATGTTTAGCCATGTGTCCAGAAGCAGGAAAGCCGTGATGGAGGCGTGCCCAGAAATCAGCAACGGCGTGATGTCCAACCTCGACGAATGCATGAGGTACGCCACGGGCGTGTTCCTTCTCAACCAAGGCATCCAGATTGAGTACAGACTTGGATTCGTGCCTGAGAACAGGTCGCTGAAGGAGCACAAGGAGAGAGTGACCTCTGGGAAGATACCGTACTTCTCCACGGTCAAGGAGAGGTAGCATGAACACGAGGATTTGCAAGAAGTGCCCGAACAACAACGGGAGCTGGCAGTGGTACAGGAAGCCAGTCATAGTGCATGGCGATGTCAGAATCCTGTGCACGTTTTATCGCGGAGATGCCAACAAGCCCTGCTTCACGGTATATCAGGAGGATATGAAGTCGTACCCAGACAAGAATCTGGAGAAATGGGTGAAGGGGAACATCGGGGTCGAAATGCTCAAGACGCATTGCGTCTGCTACTGCGAGCATCTGATGGGCGAACTGAACAGATGAAAAAAGGCGGGGACGGAATATTCCGTCCCCGCCTGCTGATTCTATCCGACTGACTTAGTTGACTTTGAACTCAAGGGAGCCGATGACCTGCTCCGACAGCTCCTTCGTGCTGAATTCCTCCTTCTTGCTGAGGAAGTCCTGCAACAGGTGGTAGAGCTTGGAAAGACCCTTGAGGATGCTTATCGCCAAGTTCTTGAGCGTGTCCATGACACCAGCGGTCTTCATGCCTTCAGCCGTCTTGTCGGAGGAGGTGAATTCACCGCCCTTCGCAGAAGGAACCCATACGCCGTTGTTCTTCTCGAAGTTCTGTCCGAGCGTCTTGTCAAGGGAGGCGTTCGTGAACGACGTGACCGTAAGCACTTCGCTCAGGTACTTGTCCGCGTCGTTGAGCTTCTGGATAATCAGCAACGAGTTCTCCGCGCCGACCCTGAGACGGGCTTCGACATCGTTGATTCTGATTTTGTGGTCGTTCACCTTGCTGTCGTCGAATTCCTTCTCCTTCCTTTCAAGGAAGTCCCCAACGCCCTTGAGAGAATCCCTTTCCCCCTTGCCAGTCTCGACGCTGTAGCCAGCTTCCTCCATTTCCTTGAGGAAGTCTGGGGCAACGCCCTTGACAAGCGAATCAAGGAGCTTCTTGTCCATTCCGAGGTACTTCGGAAGCTCGGCTTTCATGAATTCGTTGGAGGCGACCATCTGCATCAACTGGATGGCGTGGTCGAGGACGAAAAGCTCCTCCATCATCCCTGTCTGGATTTTCTGGGCGTATGACCTGTTCTTTTCGACATACGGGTACATGAGCGTCATTGCACGCTGTTGCTTCTTGTTGATGGTGAAGTCGAAGTTATGAAGCAGAGTCGGATTGTTCTCAAGCTTGTTGAGGAAATCGACAATCTTGGATTCCTTGTCGCCCATTTCGGCGAGCTTCTCGCCGAGCTTGTTCCTCAAGTCCTGAATCGTGGGAAGGTTCTGCGAGATGGCATCCCTGTACTGCACGAGCAGTTTCACGCGCTCGATTACATCGCCGTACTTCTCGTTCCAGACCGTAATCAGTCTTTTTGGCGAAATCTTCTTCTCAAAGTCGTTTATCGCAACGATGTCCTTTGCGAGAGCGAGAAGTTCCTTCGCAATCTTGATATTTTTCTTCATCTGCAATCTCCTTGTTCGTAGGTAGAATATAAATATTTCACATTATTATACTGTCAGCCATATAAATAAAAGATTATTGCCCGCGTCGTAAAAACACTGGGCAAGGCAGGTTTTCAAAAGCCTGCGGTCTTATTTCTTGAGCTGTTCGACCGTCTTCTGGAGCGACTGAGCCAAGTCCTTCCACTCGCTCGCTTTCTCGATGAGGCTGACCATGATGAACGCGATTGCGAGCAACGCCACCGCCACGATGCAGGCGATGTACAGCCCATAGGCTTCAATCAAGTCCATGAGACCAGTCGTCTTCACCTGCTTCTTGATTGCCTCCACCGTGTACTGGTTGGCTGGAGTCGTGACTTTTGAACCTCCGAACAGGCTTTTCTCCGTCACGACCACGGGCGTGGCGTTCGACTTGACCTCGCCAAGCCCGACGTGGGTCTCCCTGTCGCCCAAGTCCATTTCCACACCCGTTATCGCCTTCGCTATTTCGACATGCTCAGGCTTGACATCTGGATTCAGCAGGACATCCGCTGCGTACCCGTTGATTTGCGGTCCCGTCTTGAATTCGATGACCGTCCCCATCCCGATGTCCTGCGACTTGTCGCCCGTGAGCAACGACTTCAACCCGAACCAGCTAAATCCAGCCCCGTTGTTGCTGGTGTAGCGCACTTGGTTGTTCTCCTTCTGAACCAAGTCGAGGTTCTCGTAGGAGCCGAAGCGCAACGAAGGCAGGACGGTGTTCGGTCGCCACGCGAGTTCGACACCGAGGCCTTTGGAATATACAGCGATATTGTGACCGCATCCTGTCATTAGAAGGACGAGTCCTATCATAAGAAAATGCAGTTTTTTCATTTTTTTCTCCTCTTTTGCTTGCAATTGTGCGGGCATGATGTATATTAATGGTTGAAATAAACGAAAAATGAGCCGACCTCGGTCGGTCATGGGTGTTTGGCAAGGGCATGAAAGGAACGACTTATGAAAAACGTACAGGACTTGGGAGACAATGAGATATTTTCCGCGTTGGGAGAAATCTCTCTCCTGACCAATTATTTCAAGGTGTTCAAATTCCGAGACTCGATGCTTCTGGTGGAGAGAATCCGCCGTCTCGTCGGCGGAATGGAAGAAGCCAGAAGAAACTCGTTCTACAAGTGCTTCAGGGAGTTCGTCTGCGACAAGTCAATCAATTTCAAGATAAGGTACTATTTCCTTTACGTCATGCATGAAGTCCCGCCATACGACGACTGGGAGAAGTTCATGACAGAGGAGCTTAAGTACGGCGAGTTCATCGACTTCCTCAGCACCGATGCGCGTCTGTACCTGATTGACAACATCGGAAATGGTCTGACGGACGAATTCATCCAGAACTACGAGCGTCTCCGTGGAAAGAAGACAATCCCGTATTCGAGGCTGACGGGCGAATCGGAATGGGGATGCCCCCATGCCAGATGCGAAGACCTCGCGAACATCACGAACCTCGTCGCCAAGGGAATCAGGGCGACTATTCTTGACAAGAAGATTCATTCGGAGTCGAGGTACGCCTTCCTACAGGACATTCTAAGCAAGGGCGGTTGGCACACGGTGGCTTTGTCGGATGCGATGCAGAGCGACGAATGCTTCAAGGAAGTCCTGCTTCTGGAAAGAGTTTACGGAAAATAATTCAAAAAGGGAACTGCCATGACGGATGAAGAAATCGTGAAAATGCTCAAGAGCGACAAGGGCATTGTCTCCATAATCGAGAAATACGGCTTCCGAGACCAGATGAGGACGCTCAACCACATCCTGTCTCTTATCGACGAGGATATGCTGGACAGAAGGGTTGTCGGCAATCTGATTGACCTTGTGCTCGCGGAAGGGATAGACATAAAGGCGAGGTACTTCTTCTCCATAAAGTTGCCCTGCAAGGTGGTCAACCAGAAGGCGTATCTCGATTGGTTGAACGATGGCACGGACGGCGCACCGAACATGGACAAGATTGCCAAGATAAAGGAGTCGTTCGACCCTCTGAAAAACACAGAGGCGGTCAAATACGCATGGGGGTCGAAAATCCTCTCCGACAAGCTTGTTCCGCTGACCGACTACCGCATCGGCATCTACGGGACGACATCCTGCGAGCTGACCGACAAGGAGCACGAAATCGCGTCAATCAACAGTCTAGGAATCCAACCGACATTCTACTGGAAGACGTTGAAGAACCCCGTCACCTTGAATGAGATGCGTGACGCGGTAAAGGAAGGAAAAGCAACGAGCCTGTTCAAGGGCAGGAAATTCCATGATTCCGTCATTCTCATGCAGATGCTTCTCGAAGCCATCCTCGACCTCAACGTGACGGAGAAGACCGTCCAGAGCGTCCAGAATGTCATCCTGAACAGCAGAATCAACGAGAAGGCTCGCTTCTTCCTGTTGCGCTCCATCCTGTGCAATGGCTCCCGTTGCCTCGTCAAGTGGTCTTCCAATATCGAGGACAAGGACAGGCGGTTCGGTGGCATGAAGTACTTCTACTCCGTGCAGGAGGCGTTGGTCAGGACTGGCAGGGCGAAGGAGTTGCGCGAGTTCGCCGACAAGTGGTTCGAGAAAAGCCTGAAAATCAATGACTACTACAAGGCTCAGCTTGAAAGGGATGCCGACGTGCCCGAAGGCGAACGGAAAATCCTCTTCGACGACGAATTCATCGAAGGGCTTGAAAAGGCATTCGCGTAAAAGGGAAGAAAGATGATGAATGAAAGCGAACTTGGGAAAAAGATAAGCGAGAAAAACGCGGTCTCCTGCTTCAGGGGCAAAGGGTTTGTCGAAACCCTGCGCCTGTTCAAGAGACTGTACAATCTTGTCAACGACCCAGAATTCGACTTCAGCAGGACGGTCATCGACAACATCCTCGCGATATTGAAGGATGAATCCGTTGACGAGACGGCGAGATTCTGCTTCATCGACAAGGTGCACGGAAGCCATTACTACTTCAAGTGCAAGGACGGGCTGTGGTGCGATGTCCCGAAGGAAGTGATGCATGTCAAGAAGCCCCTCTGGGAAAGGATGATGGACTGGTCTGACATTGTGATGTTCCTTGGTCGTGACAAGGAAATAAACAACATGATACGGAAGGAACGCGACTGGCAGAACCGAAGGGGATGCATCATCGGCTACGACAAGTCCATAGACAAGTTCTATGACGAGATGTACGGCAAATTCCATGCTGAGGGAAAAAGCCTTTTCCGTAGGAAGTACCATGTGACCAACTGGGTGTTCATCGACGACGACAAGGCGATTAAGATGCTCATGTCGGACGACGTGGACTACAAGACGCATCTCCACTATCTTGAAAGTCTTTGGAGACAGCAAGACTGGCGGAAGAGGGAAGCGGAGCGAAGGGAGAGGCTCATGGAAGACTTGCAGGAAAAAGGCGACTTCCCGAACCTGTTTGCGGATTCGACGTTCCACAGCTCCATGTACCTTGCTGACAGGCTCTACCAAGCTCTTTGCGACAAGAGCCTCGACTTCAACGAGACGGTTGTGGACAACATCGGGTTCCTGATGAACAAGTTCGCCGACTACCGCATCAGGGAGTATTTCTACACGCGCATCCTGTTCTCCCAGAGCGATGTCCTTGTCAATTCCGAGAACGGGGCCGATACATGGTCGTACATCCCCGACAACGAACTACCCGTCGGTCGGCGCGAGCCTTTCGAGGGATGCCACATCTGCAAAAGGAAGTGGAGTCCGTCGAAGATGTGCCGTAAAGGTCATCCTTGCATGCACTGGCGTTTGTCCAAGACTTCAAGGCAGAAGAGCATCTATGGCACGAAAATCTCCGACCAGTACCGTGTTGTGTTGCCAGAGGAAACGAAACACATGGAGAGGATGAAGGACGGGAAGTTCTCCGCATTCCTTTACCCGTACATCAAAGACCCGAATTTCGAGATAAACGACGAATTCATCGACAAGGTGAAGGAGTTTTTCAAGGATGAAAACGAAAAGGAGCAGGACAATGACAAACACTGAAATCGCCAGACGCATCTGCAAAGAGGGAGACCTGACTGAGGCGTTCAAAGGTCTGGATTATTATGATGCGTTGCGTCTCGTGTCGCAAATCACCTCTGTCATAAATGATGACAAGCTCGACTTCAATGAAGATGTCATCAAAAATCTGCAAAGCATCGTCAACTGCGACAAAATCGACAGGAGCATAAGATACTGGCTGGTCAAGAACATCGTCATGCTTTCCTGCGAGAATTCCGCGTTGTCCAAGCCCTACAGCATCTACGACACACGTGGAAAGGCGATACTCGAAGGAACAAAGGCATGCGATTTAGTGAAAGCATACATTCTCCCTGATACAATTCCAAAAGACGCGACACTCGACGATTATCTGAAGCACTGTGCCATAAGAACATATGGATATAAAAATAAAACGCATTTGTATGGGGATGAAAGAGATGCCGATGCGCTCATGAAATGGAAGGAAGAACTCATGAGAAATCCGCATATGACCGAAAACTATCAAAGACTAATCAAGGACGAGGACTGACAATGACAAACACTGAAATCATCGAACTACTTAATTCCAAAGGTGGCGTGAGCGAAAGGTTTATCGGGCTTGAATACTACGATGCATTGCGTCTTGCGACCGCCATAGCGAAAGTGCTTCATAGCGAAATGGAGCTGACTGAACAGGTTGTTGACAACGTGAAGAACCTGCTGAGCGACGACAGAATCGCTCCTTCCGTGAGGTACTGGATGCTAAGACTTCTTACATATTGCGACAACGAGAAAAGGCAACGCACCAAGGAAATCCTCAAAAGCAACATGTCCGTGGAAAGGGATAAAAAAATCCGCGACGTGGTGTCCGTCGGCATAAAGCCCACTTATGACCAGAAGAACGGGTGTTTCGTCATGGGCAAGGGCAACAAGCCGTCTTCGTTCGACGAGGCGTACCGTTACGCCACGATGAGGGAATATCGGCACAACCAGGATGTCGAAAAACTGATTGAAAAACTGAAAGGTCCAACCGACAGGCAAATCAAGGAAAAAGCCGAATGGTATTGCGAATAAAGGCATGCATTTGAAAAAGGAGCGAAAAATGAAAAAGAAAGAAACCAAAGTCCTCGACGCGAAAGACCAATCCCTGATGCACCCCTTGCACGACGAGAACAACAATGACATCATGTGCCTGTTCGAGAAGAAGGACTTCCACGACGCAATCATCATGGCGTGCTGTGTCCTCGAAGTATTTACTTCGGCGGGTGACAGGGCGTTCGGGTTCATGTTGAAGAAACTCTACAACTTCTTCGTCACCCCGTTCCCTGGGAAGAGCCTTTTGTTTGATTACAAGGTCAAGATGTTCATGATTTCAAGACTCATCTACTCCAACTATGAAAAGAAACGGGACGTGATAAATGGCAACAGTCTGAGCACCCCGTGGATGACGTGGTTCATCTGTAAAAATGCTGGTCTTGGGGAGAATTTCGAATACAGGCAACGCCTCAAGGAGTTCTTCACCAACAAAGAGATTTACAACACTGGTTTCACTTGGAGACCGAGCGACGAGCAAATCGAAGAACTCAGGGAATCCATGAAGAACGTGAAGGTGAAGGACGTGTTCTATGAAAACTACCAAGCCGAATTCAAAGGATTCAAGGAATGGCTTGCGGAGCACCACCAGACTTCGTTCGGAACCATCTACCACGACATGTTCGACTACAAGGCTTTCGACAATCTTATCGAAAACTTCAATCTCTTCTCCAAGTACGCCGAGTGGAAGACTCTCGGTGCCCTTGACAAAATCAGCATGAAACCCGTCTGCGCTTGAAAATCCGCGACTGCGGTGCATATTATAATATAAAACCGCAGTCACAATCAATCAAAGGAGTTTTACCAGATGGACAGCATCGGCATCACCAAGGCACTCAACGGCGACAACCCGTTCGCCATGTTCAAGAACCTCGACCACTACGACAGGTTCAGGATGGTTTTCAATATCGTCAATACATTGCTTGACGAGGGGTTCGACTTCAACAAGACGGTTCACGGCAACATCGACAAACTGTTGCATGACGAACGGCTGGAACGCTCCGTGAAGTACTTCTTTCTCAGAACCGTCATGCACAACCTCAGCATGAACGAACGGACGGGAATCAACATCGCCTATGAAATTGCCAATGGCAAACGGGAGTACCTTGGAATCGTGGAGAGGTACATGGGGCACTACCCGACTCTGAAACCGACGCTGAAGGAATATCACGAATACAATGCTCTGAGACATGCCAGTTGCGATTTGAAGTCACTTGGCATCAACATGGAGACCGTCATTGACATGCTCAGGAAAGAGCCGACGCAGGAAACTGTAGCCGAATACGACAAGTGGCTGGAAAAGAATGTCGAGACGGACAAGGAATGCGACAAGAGGGAAGCCAACGAATTGAAATACCAAGGGTGGACTGCGGAGCAATTCCTCAATTCCTACACCCCGACCGCGATGTTCGAAGGTCTGAGCTACTACCAGAAGCTCCGCAGGATGAACGAAATCACCGAACTCCTGTACAGCAAGGATTTCGACATCAGCATCCTTGTCATCAACAGCATAAGAGCCATATTGTTCGATGAAACCATCGAAAAATCGGCAAGATACTGGCTTACCCGCAATATCTGCTATGCGCCGTCCGACAGCGCGGTGTTCAATATCAGGGGAAGACTGTTTTCGAATGCCCATGAATATTTTATGAAATTCATAGAATATCCAAAGAAAGACGAAGAGGAATACTACAGGATGTGGCTCATGAAAACGGAAGTCTTTGACGGTTTAGAAGACCTGATTGCCAAAATCAAGCATCACGAAGATTTTGAAAGATTCAAGAAGGAACAGGGACTCATAAAAGACAATTGCAACATATAAGGGGAGTCGCGACATGAATCTCATCATGCTTGAGGATGAAATAAAAGAGGTCTTCGGCAACGGAGGACTCGTCCAGAAGTTCAAAGACCTCGACTACTACGGCAGGCTCTACCTCGTGCGCGACATCAAGGTGTTCCTTGACAACAACGTGGTTGACTACGGCACCCTCGCCAAGTTCGCCACAGAGTTCTACGCGGACGACGGAATCGAGGATTCGGTGAAGTACTTCATGACGAAGTGCGCCTGTTACTGTTGCACCGCTTCCCATTCGCTGTGGGCTAGGTTCGTCAACAGCGACAAGGAAATCGCGAAGAAGGTGTGCGCCATTGTCGGCAAGGGGTTTGATGAAAAGAACTTCGATG
>Ga0247610_10001838_pt1 | contig 25508 bp, 31 predicted proteins | sample 174DNAGHGhighgp2_FD_193483 | JGI IMG/M metagenome (GOLD analysis project Ga0247610, IMG submission 193483) | Sheep rumen microbial communities from Palmerston North, Manawatu-Wanganui, New Zealand - 1742 DNA GHGhigh gp2 | ecosystem: Host-associated > Mammals > Digestive system > Stomach > Rumen...
TTATCTGATGGAGGCCGGTCAGGATCTGTCGGTCCGTCATGGTCAGGTGTTTGACAGCCAGGGCCGTGCTCTGGCCAAAATAGAGCTGCAGCGCAAGTGCTGCGCCAACTGCCGCTATTGTCACCGCGTGGAGATGTGGAGCATCAAGCGTCTGGTCTGCGGTGATCCTACGCAGGCCACCTGTGTGGATGTCACTCCGGACGGATGCTGCGTGTATCATGAGGGTGCGGATATAGACCTGGGCCTGACAATGGATATCTGGTATTGATTATGCGTATAGGACTGGTTGACATAGACGGCCATGCGGCTAAAAAGAAATGGGGAGCAACCATCTACCCCAATATAGCTCTATGCAAGCTGTCCAGATATCACAAGCTGCAGGGTGACTCTGTGGAGTGGGCTCTGCCATTTGAGCATTATGACCTCATCTACAAATCCAAAATATTTAATTTCACTCCGGATGACCAGACAGCCTATGACGCTGACCGTATTGTATGCGGTGGTACCGGTTATGATCTGAGCAGTAAGCTGCCCCATGAGGTTGACCGTCTGCAGCCTGATTACTCCATCTATCCCAACATCCCGCGTGACTACGCCTACGGATTCCTGACCAGAGGCTGTCCCAATAAATGCAGGTGGTGTGTGGTTCCGCGCAAGGAGGGAACCATCAGGCCCTATATGGATGTAGATGACCTCGCGTGGCATGATAGGACCAACCTGGTGCTCATGGATAACAACATACTTGCTGCCGGTGACTATGCCGTTGAGCAGCTGGCCAAAATTATAGAGCGTGGCTACAGGATTGACTTTAACCAGGCACTTGACGCGCGTCTGGTTGACCACCGGTTTGCCCGCCTGCTGGCGCAGGTGCGCTGGTTGGGTAGCCGCATCCGCTTTGGCTGCGATACAACCAGCCAGATAGATGACTGCGAGCGTGCCATGTCTATGATAAATGCCAATGGATTCAAGGGTCAGTATTTCCTTTACTGCATGCTCAATGACTCCTTTAAGGAGTGTTATATGCGTCTGTCCTATTGGTGGGAGATAAATCACCGATGCAGGGAGCAGCACTCCAACTATGTCTATCCGTTTGCCCAGCCCTATCGGTCTGTTGATGATGCCAGCCGTAAGATACCGCAGTGGCAGATTGATATGGCGCAGTGGGTCAATAAAAAGCAGTATTTCCAGGTGACTCATTTTGACAACTTTGCCCCGCGCAAGGGTTTTGTCTGTCATGAGTATGTTAAGGCTATGATGTGATGACGCACAGAGTGACTATATATTGGAAAATTGACTCATACAAGACGCATAACCTGCTGTGGGCTGCCGGTCTGCCGTATGGTGTGAGCCTCAACGGTGAACAATACCTTGACGTGACTGATGAGCAGCTGGCGGAGCTGAGGGAATATGAGGCATCAGGCTGGTTGGAGTTCCGCAACAAGAGACTCATTGAGACGCCGCAGGGCCTCTATCCAGACACATCGGGCCTACGCCTGACCAACAATGCATAACCTTTAACACTTATCAATATGGCAAAATCAAAGAAAAATCAAGAGACAACCGAGGCCCCGCAAGGCGTGGGCGTTCAAGTATGTAACATCCCTGTATCGGAGATACATCCGTCTGATGACAATCCGCGCAGTGACATTGACGAGGAATCCGTCAAGGAATTGGCAGAGAGTATGAGAGTATATGGCATCCTGCAGCCAGTCACCATCCGTCCGGACGAGGAACATGGCACAGAGGCATCACCCTGGGTGATGGTAAGCGGCCACCGCCGTCTGCTGGCCTGTAAGATGCTGGGCCTTGAGACCATCCCGGCCATTATCCGTGATGACATATCTGATGACAAGGCTTATGACATCATGATTGTTGAGAACCTGCAGCGCAAGGACCTGACTCCGCTGGATGAGGCCGTTGCGTTTAACGAGCTTATTACAGCCTATCCTGTTACCGGATATCAGGGCACAACAATAAAGGAACTGGCCGCACGCTTTGGCAAGAGTGAAAAGTATATCAGAGGCCGTCTGGCTCTCAACAAGCTGGTCCCGGAACTGAGAGACTGCCTGAAAGCGGGCTCCCTCACCATAGGTGCCGCCATATATCTGGCTGAGTGTACTATGGACGCGCAGCTTGAGTTCCTTGAGGAATGTAAACCCACAATGGCAGAGAATGACAGTGATACCGTGCTCAGCCCCATGAGTATAGCCGATGTCAAGGACTTTATTGAGGAGTCATCATGCAGGATAGCTGAAAAATCCTTTATGGAAGATCCGGACGAGAAATGGAATACCGCCCATCTGCGCAAGTGTGCCGGATGTCCGTTCAACTCCGGGTCCCAGGGTGCGCTGTTTGCTGATATGGTCTGCCCCGGCGAGTGCAGTGATGAGTCATGTATGACAGATAAGATACTGGCCTATGCCCGCCATGTCATTGAGTTCTGGATGCCTAATTTCAAGCATGCCAACCAGCTGCTTGAGCCTGGTGACGTGGTTCTGCTGATTGACAAAGAGCCCTGGTTCAGAGGCAGCTATGAAAAACAGATGCAGGATTGTTACGATGAGATAAAGCGCCAGGTTGATGAGTTCGGCTCATTTGACTCAGCCAAGAGTGGCGGTCGCATCTGGAGTCTTGACGAAGATGCCCGCAAGGGTGCTATCCGTGTGCTCCGCCTGCGCGACCTTGTAGCCGGTGAGCATGATTATATCCAATACTGGAGGCCCGGTAAGAGCAACTCTGATCCGCTGGCGGAGAAAGAGGTGACACACAGCGACATCCACCGCCGTCTGGGCGCTCTGTATGACAAACGCCAGGAGGAGATATACAAGGCGCTGGAGCCAATGAGCAAGACCGCCGTTGAGACATGGTTTGCCACCGACAGGGAGGAGGTTAATCTGCCGCCGTTCCTGCGTGACTTTATTGCATACCATCTCATCAATGAGATGTCATGGCAGAAACAGAGAGAACTGATAGGTTCCGACACCAGTCTCAAGGCTGTCCGCCGGTTTATGAAAGAACACTCTTTTGAGGAGGTCCTTAAGGCTGCTGTAATAGACCGCATTGCCGATGGCCAAACATACTATAAGACATATCTGATACAGATGATAATGGAGGGCTGCGCAGGTTCATCCTGTGCTGAATCCATCCAGAGCATCAAAGACAAGTACCAGCCCAAGATTGACAAGCTGATAGCGCAGCTCAACAATATGGGCTATGATGAGTTTGACAACCCGATCCCGCAGGCAGACGGCGGAGTCAGCCCCGCACCGGAGCAGGAGAGTGAGTCCGAAACCAATGAGCAGGAGTCATGACACCGGAGACCAAGAGACTTGTAAAACTGATATCCAAGGCCAGCGGTGAGACCGTTGAGCGGATTGTAGGTAGAGAGCGGCATCGTCCGCTCCCTGCCCTCCGCTGGATGGTGGGCCGTGAATTGATGCAGCGCGGTTACTCAGGCAACTACGCGGCCAGGGAAATGGGGCTGGATCATAACACACTGCGTCATGGTATTGAGCAACTAAAGGTCATGGCTCTTGATGTCAACTGGCATCCGGAGCAGTTGATTGCGGCAGAGTTCTACCGCCTATTAGACAGTGAGACGGTCTGACCTGGTCCGATTCCAGGGCTGTCACAAGATTAACGTATGTTTGACAAGATGATATTCACGGCACATCTCAGCCGCTCACAGGTGCGTGATGCTATAAGCAGCCTGCATCTGGTTCAATGCTCCAAGGGTGACAAGACCTATTGGAGCAGCTCCAGCTATGCTACGCTGGACGGACGGCATGCGGTGATAGATGGGTCAGGTAACATCAAGCTGTCATGCAGCATCCATAAGCTCGCGGAGCAGGCTGTGTCCGGACATCTGGACAATAGCAGGCCGCTCCGGATGCGGGACGCGCTGCTGGTCATCGGTGCCCTCTTTGACGCTGATGCCGGTGGGCTTGGCCTGTCTCCTGACGCGGTCAAGGTCCGTTACATGGAGATAGGCTTGTCCTTTGTTATGTCGCATGATCCGCTGGACTATATCCGCCAGATGGTGAGTGTGGGCGAGGACAAGCACCGCGAGATGTTTATAGACTACCATTTTGAGCGGGACCGGCAAAAGGTCACGGCTAAGACGCGCAATGTGCGTAAGTGCCTCAAGGTCTATGATAAGACGTTTGAGGCTGCCGACCATGACCGCCAGGTCCCTGCCAATACCATCCGCGTGGAGACTCAGTACCGCCGCATGAATATGCGGTTGTCTGAGCTGCTGCAGGATGATACGCTGGATAAGTTCACGGCACAGTATTACCGTGACTACATCAGCATGGTATGGCAGCGCCGTATCATAGGTGACAAGGGCATCAAGGAGTCCCAGCTGGCCAAGGCCGCTGAGATCATGACCTTTGGCATTGACGCTTATCTGGCTCATCACCGAGAGGAGTGGAAAGCCGGTCACCTGAGTGACAAGGCATGGCGCACATATAGGGAGTTTGCCGCCGCATGGCCGGAGCTGGCCTGCCGGTTCCGCTCTGAGCGTGGGCCGTTGGAGGCGGAGTTTGATAATAAGTTTCATGAGAGCTATGTATATGCAGTCAATCGGGATAATTGATGTCCATAAGGGCAGATGCAAAAACCGCGTTGCAGATACTTGCAGACGTGATTTGAGTTTCAAAACGCCACTTTTGGGCGCTTTTTGGCGCACATATTCCGCGCGCGCATATATAATGGTCAGCTTGTCCTATACCTCCCGGAGGGAGGTCCGTCAGGACCATAAACAGGCACTAATAGAGAGAGACTGAAATGAGCCACAGAAAGTGCAGATATATGGATGACGGCAAGACTGTGATGATACAGTCTAAGATATCCGTTGACACATCCCGCAGGCTCAACGAGATTGTGAAAAAGTTTGGCTTTGCCTCTCGCTATGAGATACTGCAATACCTGGTCTCTGCTTTCCTGCACTACGCAGATCCTCAGACTCCCTCTGATGATACCCTTGAGACTCTGTCCGGTATCTTTGCAGGTGCGGAGAATCCCGACTCACGTCTCAACACCGTCCGCTCCTGTGACGGTGATGCGGAGGTCACTGACGTGGTGAGCATCATGCACCAGCGTGGCTCTGATGCCTACTCATGCAGATGGACCCACAGGGATGTCAAGGGTGAGATGGAGTCCACCTCTGCCGCTCTGGTGCTTGACATGATACTGGCTCGCCTGCTGCCTACGCGCTACAACTACCTGCGTCAGGTTGCTGATGACCTGGGCCGCAGCTCAGTGCTCTATGCGCTGGATTATCTTATTGAGGCGGACAAGCGTGCTGGCACTCCTGAGGCTGCAGATTACGCATCCAACACATACGGCATTGTGCCGGTGCGTCACAAGAACAAAAGCATTGACAGATGAAACGCAAGGACTCAAGATACTACCGCATGATCCAAAGCAGGAGATGGCGCCTGCTGCGTCTGACGCAGCTGACTGATTATCCGCTCTGTGAGCTGTGTCTGCAGCAGGGACTCTATGTCTCCGCAACTGAGGTCCATCACCGCACGCCGTGCGAGACCGCCGTCACTGATGCCGAGATGGAGCGTCTGATGTTTGAGCCCTCCAACCTGCAGAGCCTCTGCCACTCCTGCCATCAGGAGGAGCACCGCCGTCTGCGCTCACGCTCACGCGCTGAGATACAGCGCCGCAACGCCGCCAGAACACAGCGCTTTGCAGAGAGATTTCTTGACAACAAAGAGGGGGGTGTCATTTTAATGCCTACCCCTCCCTATGCTACAAATCCTCTCCCTCAAATTAGAGATAAATTTTCCGGATTTGAAAAATCTGTTGGGGGTGGGGCAAATATGACCGACAATGAAAAAGCAGACTGACACCAAGACCGATGACCGCGCGCTGGATGCCGTGGTTGTTCCGGCTACCGTTGAGGATAAGGACCCGCTGGTCCCGGAGCTCTATGATCCGGAGGCCAACCGTGATGAGATACTCAAGCCTGTGCGCTCCATGCGTACCTACCTGCGCCGTCTGCTCAATGAGGATGGCAGCTACAAAAAAAAGTATAACCAGCAGCTCAAGCTGACCGCTCAGGCGCTCATGCTCCTTGAGGACTGCTACCTTGAAATCATGAAAGCTAAAGGAGAGTCACGCTACGTCAGTACCGAGACCTCACGCGAGGGTAACGCCCGCAAGAGCACCTCCGCTCTCATCAAGACCTACATCCGCCTGGATGCAATGGCCCGCAAGAATCTGGCCGCGCTGGGAATGAATATGGAGCGTTACGCCCGCACTCCCGGAGCGGGTGACGGCAATGACGCGCTGGACGCATTATTACAAGACCTTAACCGTTGACCTATGGAGTGGCAAAGCAGAGAATATAAGGCGCACAAGGCGGCGGAGCTGGCCGCCATCAATCTGGATGAGTACAACCTGGTTGATGGTGATGACAGCCGTCTGCTGGACTATATACGCTCTGTGGCTGCTGAACCGGATGCACACAACCTCTATGAGATTCTGGCCGCGCTCCGGTTCCTTGAGTTCATGCGCCGCTATACGTTCCGCTGGGACAGGGTGCGCCGCTATGTCAGGCTCTATGAGTCTCTTAAGTTCAGCGGACCGCATGGCCGCCAGCGCTACAAGCTGACTCCGCTCCAGCTGTTTCAGTTCGCCTCTATTCTTGGCTTTTATGCCTGGACTGATATGGGTGCGGCCTCTGCCGGTGATAACCGTATCAGTGAGACCCGCCGCGTGATAAGTGGGCGCGTGGAGGAGCTGCTGCGTCTGACACGGCGTGCCATTTTATTCGTGCCGCGTAAGTTCAGCAAGACCACAAGCGTCTCCGCCCTGGCGGTTGATGAGCTGCTGCTGGGGGAGCACAATGCGCAGGCCTACACCGCCGCCAACTCCTACAAGCAGGCCAAGATATGTTTTGATGAGATATCCAAGGTGTTGCGCCCGCTCAACCCAGAGCGCCGCTACTTTAAGGTGACCCGCGAGACGGTCAAGTGGCGTGAGGGCAACCGCTACGGCAAGGACAGCATCATTGAGTGTCTGTCCGGCGGTGCCGACACAAAGGACGGACTTAACGCCAGCCTGGTCATCTTTGATGAGTATGCCCAGGCACGCTACACCAAGGACCACTCAGAGGGTGCGGAGCTGCTGCAGGCTCTTGAGTCATCAATGGGTACCAGACGAGAGCCCCTGACGGTGATAATCACCACCGCCAGCCGCATCCAGGACGGACCGTTTACCGTGGAACTTAACAACGCTATGGCTACCCTGCGCGGAGAGATAGACAATGACCGTCTGTTTGCCTCACTCTTTATGCCTGATGCTTTTGATACCCCGGAGCAATACGGAGATCCTGCGCTGTGGCATAAGGTCAACCCGCACATCGGCATCACCGTGCTGGAATCATTCTACAGCAACGCATGGGATGATGCGCAGGAGGATGCAGAGAAAATGCTGGAGTTCAAGGCCAAGCTGCTCAATGTGTTCACTGCCGACTCCGTCCAGGCATGGATAGAGAGCAAGGAGATAACAGCCCTGCAGCGTCACATCACGCCTGCCGATTTCCCCGGCGCACCTACAATGGCCTCCATTGATCTGTCCGTCTATGATGATTTCAGCGCTGTGGGCTATGTCTGCTATACGTCAGGCACTGATATCAAGTTTCATGTCTTTATCAACTATTACATCCCGGAGGAGACTCTTAAGACTCACCCCAACCGCCGTCTGTACAAAACATGGGTTGACGCAGGCTGGCTCCATATCTGTCCGGGTGCCGTGATATCCGAGGATATGATTGTTGATGACGTGCTGGCCACCAATGAGCATCTGCGCATCCTGCAGATAGGATATGACTCCTACAAGTCACAGGAGGTGGTCAATGCGCTGGCATCGGCCATTGCATCCGAGGGTGGCAGTCCCGACAATACTCTGCGCGCGGTGCCTCAGACCTATGGCGCGTTTACCAGCCCGGTTGAGAGTCTGGAGCTGGCCATGCGTCACTCACCCGCCGCCATTGAGTTTGATGACAACCCCATCACCACCTATTGCTTTGCCAATGCCTATCTGGATGAGGATAAGCGGACCGGCAACAAGAAACCTCTCAAGCGCAAGAAAAATCTCAAGATAGACGGAGTCATTGTCACGCTGATGGACCTGTGGCTGTTCAACAACACTGACCGCTGATCTGCTGCGGTAACCTTTAACCGCTTTTTGAACAATAAGAAAAAAGCGGATGAAATTCAGGCTATTTAATAGAGAGGCAAACGCGCAGGCTGGTGAGCAGCCGGTCAAGCAGGCCACCGGCGGTGACTATCGCAAGCAGGTGACCTATGCCGGTACTCCGGCCACAGCGCTCAAGATAGCTGCTGTCTATCGTGCCGTCAACCTTATCAGTAATGCGGTGGGTGTGCTGCCTATGCATTACAAGCGCTACAACGCTGCTCTGCGCTATTTCCGGACGGATTATGACACGGTGGTGGGCTCACGCCTCAACTACCTGCTGTCAGTGAGGCCTAACAGCAGGCTCTCTGCTTTCCAGTTCTGGAAACAGACTGTAACCCAAGTGCTGCTGTACGGCAATGCCTACATCTACCCCAGACTCAACATATACGGTGAGCCGGTTGAATTTATCCTGTGCACTGCCGGATCTGTCAGTTACAACGCATACACTGACACCTATATGGTGATGGATGTATATAACGGTCTGAGCGGAGAGTACCGCTCTGATGAGATGCTGCATATCCGCAACCTGAACCTCAACGGTTATGAGGGTGTGTCCACCATCACCTATGCCGCCAATGTTCTGGGCATAGCCGCTACCGGTGATGATGAGACGCTGCGCCGCTTTGCCACAGGCGGGCGGTTTAAGGCCATACTCAGCAACATAACCGGTGTTTCGGGATTCGGCAAGTACCAGGACAAGCAGCTCAAGGGGCAGGCCAAGGAGCTGACCGACACTCTTAATGCCGGACAGGACATCATGGGTCTGCAGGGTGATGTCAAGGTCACTCCGTTCAGCATGTCATCAGCGGATATGCAGTTCCTTGACTCGCGCAAGTTCACGGTCCGTGAGATAGCGCGCTTTTTCAACATACCGGCAGCCAAGCTGATGGATGACAGCAACACCGTCTATGGTACCGCCGAGGCCGCCAACCTTGCTTTCTATAGCGAGGCCCTGCAGCCTATCATCCGTGATATTGAGGAGGAGTTCCGCAGTAAGCTGCTGGGTGAGTCCAGGTACCAAAACTACAAATTTGTTTTTGACATCAGCAGCCTCTTTGCCCTGGACCGCAAGAGTCAGAGCGAGTGGAACAAGTCACGCATTGAGACCGGTCTGGCCAGCGTCAATGACCTGCGCCGTGAGTTTGATGCGCCGCCTGTCCCGGATGGTGATGATGTGTTCCTGAGTGTCAATCTGGCACCGCTGGGCTCTGACAAGCTGTCCGGCAAGTCATCAACCCCTAACACCTGACCGATATGCCACAGAACAATGAAACCAACGGCCTGCAGGTAGTTACCCTGGCCGAGCTCAAGCAGCAGATGAGGGTTGAGGAAACCTTTGAGGATGCCCTTATCACCGAGTACGGCAAGGCCGCCGAGCGTTACGTCATAACCGACACGCGCCGCACGCTGGCCGAGCTTAACGCCATAGGCTATGAGGAGACGCAGGGCACAGCCCCTGTAGATGATCCGGGCGTGGAGTATTTCCCCGCTCCGCTCAAGGTGGCGGTCCTGCTCTTTGCCGCCAACCTGTACCGTAACCGCGAGCCTGTGGCCGCCGGTGTCACTCCCGCTGTCGTGCCTTACACCCTGGAGGCAATGATTAAGCCATACGTCAAGCTGACCACAGATGATTACAGCAAGTAACTTGATATATCGTATAGGCATACTCACTCCGGTCATCACCAGGGGTGAGTATGGTGCTCAGGTCACCACATACAACCTGACGCGCACCGTCTCTGCCGATGTCAAGTATAACAAGGGACGGCGCATCCTGGAACATGGCGAGATGTGGCTGCCTACCACCATAGGCATCACCACACGTCTGCATCCGGACCTGACCGAGCACTGCCGCATCCGTTGGGACGGCAAGACCTACCAGATAGACTCCCTGAACCGCAACACCTTTGAGGGCTCCATCACCATAGTGGCCAGCAAGGTTGATGAGGGTGAGGGTCCTGAGGACAGCTCCGGCAGTGGCAATGGGTAACCTTTAACCTTATTACAGCGAATTATAAAAACATCAGGAGATATGAGTAAACAGATTAGAGAGGTCCGCACCTATGCTGACAGCAAGTTCCAGCCGCGTCTGCGCGAGGCTGCTGACGGCGGTGAGAGCCGTACCATTGAGGGCTATGCCATAGTGTTCGGTGTGCGCTCCGTGCTGCTGGCCGACTGGTATGACCGCTATTATGAGGTCATTGAGCCTGGTGCCATAGATGAGGCCCGGCTGCGTGAGATGGATATCAAGATGACTATGTTCCATGACCGTGAGATGTTGCTTGCCCGCTCCAATAAGGGTGTCGGCACGCTGCGTCTCTCTGTTGATGAGGTGGGCGTTAAGTACGAATTTGAGGCACCCAAGACTGCTGACGGTGAGACCGCCCTTGAGCTGGTGCGCCGCGGTGATCTGTCCGGCTCATCGTTCACGTTCTGGAGTGACGAGAGGTCCAGCATCCGCTATGAGCTGCTGGATGATGACACACTGCTGCGTCATGTTGACCGCATAGACCGCGTCTATGAGATGACCATTGCCGCAGATCCCGCCTACACTGAGACCACCGTCACCGCGCGTGAGGTTGAGGAGGCCGGTATCAAGCTCCCTCATAAGGGGCAGGAGAACCGTGAGATGCAGGAGGAGATAACCAAGAGACTGAGAGAGAGACAGAGCCAGATTGACAGTCTGCGCTCCATTGCTAATAGTAAACCGTTTTAATCATTATTTGACATGAACAAATTGATCCAGAGACGCTTTGAGATAACAGAGCGCATGCGCTCCATAGCTGATGCAATGGAGGCAGAAAAGAGAGAGGCAACCGATGCTGAAAAGACCGAGCTTGAGGCTCTCAAGCGCGAGCTTTCCATCATTGATGTACGCATCCAGGCTGAGTCCGGTGGCAAAAAGCCTGAGGTCCAGCGCAGTCAGGCTGCTCAGTTTGACGCATGGCTCCGCGAGGCCTGCGCCGGTGGCAAGCAGCGTGAGTTCAAGGTGATGAACCGTGAGGCCGTTACCACAGGCACAACCAATGCTGATGCAACTATCCCTGTAACCATTGAGGACTTTATGGCTCCTCTGGAAAAGGGACTCATCTTTGACCTTGTAGGTCTGCGTCTGGAGACCGGACTGGTGGGCTCTTACATGATTCCCGGTATAGGCGCTGTTACAGCATCTGTAGCAGGTGAGGCTGAGACCGTTGCTGATTCAGAGATCACCTTTGACAAGCTGACTCCGAATCCTAAGCGTATCTCATGCAAGGTTAAGATATCTAACCAGCTCATCAACCAGTCTGCTGGTAAGGCTTATAACGCCATCGTTGAGCAGGTTGCTGAGAGTGTACGCCGCACCCTCAATGAGCGTATGTTTGCCACACGTCAGAACATCTCTGATGCTCTGATTGGTCCTTTCAAGGCCCTGGCAGCTGCAGCAGCAGTTCCCGCTGCAAACATCAAGACTCTGGCACAGAAACGTGCTGCAAAGCACATCCTCTTTGCCGGTGAGACTCCTACCTATAAGGAGATCATGTTGCTCCGTACCATTGCTCTGACAAAGGGTGTACGAAACCTTAACGGTGCCTATGTAATGGATGCCGCCACAGCTGGTGAGCTCCGTTGCACTCCTAAGGGAGCAGGTGGTGGCCGCATGGTTCTGGAGGATGGCTACATTGACGGCATCCCTGTATATGAGACCAGCTACATCAATGAGGGCGGTAACAAGAACTACATCGGTTTTGGTTACTGGCGTTATGAGGCTGCCGGTCAGTTCGGTGATGTCCGCATGATTGTTGATCCTTACACCGGTGCTGCTGAGGATTGCGTCATCGTAACCATTAACGCAGACTGGTCAATGACAACCCTCCGTCCTGAGGCATTTACCCTGGGTGAGTGCGCTGGCGGCAGCGGTTCCGGTTCCGGCAACTGATAACACTTGCTCCATGTGCGCATATTGATAAGTGTGGAGAGGGCGTGGGGATTTCCTCACGCCCTTTTTGCTGAAAGTGTATGATAGTTATCTGGATTCCATATAGCCCCTATGGTGCGCAGGGCCGTGAGCTTGAGCTGGCAATAGCAGGCTGGCGCAGGCACTTTATGTGTGATGACTACCGCATTGCGGTGGTAGGTGAGCACCTGCCCCATATCAAGGCCCCGGATGTGGTGTGCATAGAGTCTCCGCGTGTAGAGGAGATTCCGTTCATGTACACGCAACATCTGGACTATGTCAGCTGTATGAAAGCCTGTCACGCCCGCTATCCGGACACTGACGGAATCATATTTGCCGCCGATGACAACTACCTGGTGCGTGACATCACGCTGGATGATGTCAAGGCCCTCAAGTATAGGGACACGGAGATGAATGTCAACCCGCATCAGGGAGGCTGGAAATATGACCAATGGAGGACCCGGCAGCTGCTTGACCGTGAGCATCTGCCGCATGTGAACTATACAACCCATGTGCCCTGCTGGTTCCGCTGGGACCGTCTGGAGGAGCTGTGGGCCCGCTATGATATGGAGCATGAGAGCTATGTCATAGAGAATCTCTATTACAACACCTATCATGCCGGAGAGCCCGCCATCCAATGCGGTGAGGTCAAGTTTCAGCTGTGCGCTCCGGATCAGTGGCGTGAGGTGACGGAACAGATGAAAGTAAAGACGTGGATATGCAACAGTCCTGAGGGTTACACCAAGGAGCTGGAGAAAATTCTTGTTGACTATTACGGACTATATTGATATGGATGCAACAGCACTACAGGCAGAGCAGGAGTGCGTCATTGAGCAGATGCGCAGGCAGCTGGCCAACATGTCCTATGCCGAGATAGACAAAAAGGCTACCCAGCAGAGGATAGTGGACACCCAGCTGCGCCGCGTCCAGAAAGCTACGCAGGCAGCCGCCAAGAGTGCGCTCAAGGGTGACCGTATGCAGGCCAGCAAGGGTGTGCGTATGGTCAAGTACAAGAGCGTATTTGGCGGTAACATCAACATACTGACCAAGCGTGGCGGTGTGACCATTGACAGCAGCGTCTATAACCGCGTGAGCCGCCGTTACCGCAGTGAGCGTACCAAGATGATGCAGAGCTATTACGGAGCCTCACGCTCCTTTGTGCTGCGCTGGATACAGGCGGGCACCAAGGACCGTATTGCGGGCACCAAGGCATCATCCAGGGGAGGCCGCGGCAACCGCGGTGCCATACTGGGCCGTGACTTTATGAGTACCGCCCGCAATGAGATGCAGACCACTGCCGACATCATAGTACGTCAGCTGGATGTGATAACCGAACAACAGTTTTTAAAGAACTAATATGCCACAGAAGGATTACATAGTAAAGCTGGCGGGTGACAGCAAGTCTTATCAGTCAGCTCAAGAGCAAGCGACAAAAGCTCTTGACAAGTTCCAAAAGCAGAACCTGAGCACAGGTGCAGCGCTTAAGACTTTGACAAGCACCATGAGCCGGTATATTGGTGCGGCTGCTTTGGTCAAGGGTGCCCAGGAAACCATTAACAAGACAATCCAGGCAACACAAGCGTCCGCCGACCTGTATGCTGCGACAATGGACGGTCTCAAAAATGGTGTTGACACGTTTTTTACAGCATTGTCATCGGGCGATTTCAGCAGCTTTACTCAAGGTCTGGACCAGCTCATAATAAAAGGCGCCCAGGCATCAAAGGCAATGGACCAGCTATCTAACACGGTGATGTCTTTTGACTACCTGTCGGCCTCCAACAATACGCGCTTTAGCGAGAGCCTACTGACCATGCGCAACACCAACGCAACACCGGCAGAGAGGGCTGCAGCAAGACAGGCGGCAGAGCAGGCCCTTGCGTATGCTCAGGACCTTGCCGCAGGTAAGGAGGCCGCTCTGATGGATGCCCTGGTTAAAAACGCAGTCAAGAAAAGCCCGCTCAAAGCCTCTCAGTTTAATGTTGATGATATTGTCAGGATATCACAGCTTGATGCGCTGGCTGCGCGTCCGGATCTGTTGGAGAAATACAATCTCCAGTCAAAAAATTACTATTTGGCACAGGCCGATGAATACGCCGCAAAGATAGCTGCTGCAAGGCCTAACCTTGAAGCTATACCGGGTGATCTATATAGGAGTGAGGCAGGACGTGCTCAGGCGGCAGAGATAGAGGCCCGCAACAACGCGGCCAGGGCTGCTTTCAATACTTATGAGGAGGCCTTGCAAAAGGAGTATCAGTTCTCACTTGAGGTCAAGGCCCTGCTTGAGGATATTTCTGACGAAGAACTGAAAAACAACATATTCAGCCTGAGCACGGAAATTGCAAATACAAAACAGGGACTGGTGCAGATGGAGCGTCAGCTGCTGTCTGCCTCAGGAGAGCTAAAGCGGAATGGCGCAAATAGCACCGCCGCAAATGCCACACAGAAAGAACCTACCCAGCGCTATATGTCACCCCTTGAGTATGACCGTCTGATAGCACAGGAGCGCCTTAAGATAGCCGAGCAGTACAGCGAGGATTGGGTGGCCCTGCAGCAGCAGCTCCGTGAGATACAGTATCAGATGGATGTGGAGCGTCTGACTGCCACCATCCAGGATGAGGAGCAGCTGGCCGCTGCTCTCAGGCTCATTGAGCAGAATAAGCAGAAAGACCTCTATAACATAGCAATGGAGGGCTATGTGGGCCGCCTTAACCTGGCCGCTCAGTTCAGCGAGCAGTCCGAGAGCATAGAGGAGTCATCCGATAACATGACCGCCAGCATCACCAACATGCGCGGTACGCTGGACGGCATCAGCGAGGGTGCCCGCTCCATTGAGTCACTGGGTCAGGCCATAACACAGGTGAGTGATAAAAAGGGCTGGCAGGGATTTGGCAACATATTGGCCGGAGCAGGTCAGGCCGTCCAAGCCTATATGCAGCTGGCATCAGCCGCTCAGATAGCCGCTACCGCACAGGCCGCCACCGAGACCCCGACCTTGTGGGGTAAGATAGCCGCCATCACCGCTATGGTGGGCGCGTTTGCCTCAATGATGTCGCAGGTGCGCTCCATGAACACCTATGCCGAGGGCGGTGTGGTTCCCGGACGCAACTGGAATGACGGCATAACAGCCCGCGTGAGCAGCGGTGAGATGGTTATCAATGAGGCCGACCAGAAACGACTCTATGACTCCATCCACAGCGGCAACATGGGCGGTGGAGGTGGGCCTGCCGTAGTGACCGGTGAGCAGATAGTGCTGGCCGTTAATAACTATGGCCGCCGCACCAACCGCGGTGAGCTGGTGTTTGCCGGTAGGTAACCTTTAACCCTATTTTGTGAGATTTGTGTATGAGCATACTGATAGGCAAGCATATTCTGGCGGTCCTGAGTACTGACGCTACCGTCACCCAGGCTCTCTCTGACAGGATCTATCCTGTTGGGGCGGTCAAGGGCGCTCCTCAGTTCCCGATGCTGGTATATACCAACACCGGCATTGATGTTGATTATACCAAGGACGGTCCCGCCAGCGAGTCCGTGACAGTGCAGCTGATTCTGCTGCACCCCAGCTATGACTCCGCCATCACGCTCATGCAGCATATCCGCTATCTCTTTGACGGCCAGGCTGCGCAGTATTCCGATTTTGAGGTGGATGACTGCATGCTGTCCGGTTACTCAGAGGATTATGATCTGGATTTGGATAAGTACGTCATAAGCATAACATTAACCTTTAACACGTTGGATATATGAAAAGAAAAGCATTACCCGGAAAAGACCTGATGCTCTGGATAGGCACTAAGGTGATAGCCCTGTCAAAGAGCTGCTCATTTGCGCTGGATTTCCAGACAGGTGAGGCAACACCAAGGATGACGGCCTCTGGGACAGTGGTGAGATTGTAGGCGCAGGCTGGACAATGGAAAACCAGTCTATCAGCAGCGCCGATGAGACGGTAGGCAATGACCTGGTTTATGACCAGCTGCTTGACCTCTCTATCGCAGGTGAGGCCATTGACGTGAGCATGGGCATACCCGGCAACCTCAACAATGAGGGTGTCCCTGCCGCCGGTTGGCAGAAAGGTGCCAGCTACCGTCACGGCAAGGCTCTCATCACCAGCGTCCGTCTGGAGGGAGCCAAGGGTTCTGACAGCAGCCTGACCATATCCCTCAAGGGCGTGGGCGCACTCCTTAAGGCCGGTTCCGGTTCTGGAGAGTAACAACATGAAACGGACAGCCTGCTGACGTGGGCTGTCCGTCTTATTACACACTTATCAGCACATGGAGATAACTATCAACAATGAGGTCCTGCAGTTCAATTTTGAAAGCTGGTGGGGCCCGATGTATATCTATGAGAACATCATGGATATTGAGCACCATCCGGACCGCACATTCAACCCGGTCAAGACGGTGCACATGCATGTGATGCTGTACAGCATCCTGCTCAATGACAACCCGGATATGGTCCTGAAAATTGAGGATTTCCTTAAGGCCATAGAGGACCTCAAGTTCTACCAGAGTCTTATGGACTACTACCACAAGCGTCTGGCTGTCATCATGGATGTGCAGCCTGAGGCAAAGGAGGGCGAGCAGTCAAAAAAAAAGATTTCACGGCGCATGAGGCCTACGAAAGGATAGTTGGTGAGGGCGGATGCCAGCCTGACTATTTCATGCACCGTATGAGTGTGGCCGAGGCCGTCAGCTATATGCGCGGCCTTAACCGCCGCAGCCGCCAGCAGTGGGAACAGACCCGCCTGCTGGCGGGCTTGGTTTATAAGGTGCTCACCGGTGAGGATATTGATATGGAGTTCCCATGGGATGATGAGGTGCGGGATGAGCAGGAGGATGACAGCCGCATGACCAGGGAGGAGCAGCAGGAGATGTGGGCCAAGGCCAGGGCAATGGAGGAGATGGTCAACCGGCGCGGTAACCTTTAACCGCTTTTTGTGCGGATTGTGTATGGCAGTAAGATGGCAGATAAGATTCAAGACTCTATCAGAGCATGATGGTCTGGTCAAGGTCTATGACAGCACCTATAGCGGTGATGCCATTGACCTCACGCCAGCCGTCAGTCCGTTCTTTACATCACGCAAACAGACGGACATCTTTCAGCCGGTCATGCCTGACTCCGGTTATCTCCGCATCATTGACAACGGTATTGCTGCCGAGCAGATTGAGGCCTTGCATCCTCTTGGCGCACTTGAGCGTCCTGTAGAGTTCTATCTGGACAATGTACTCAAGTGGCGCGGCTACATATCACCGGAATCATTCTCCGTGGATTGGGAACCGGCTCCGCGTGAGGTCGCTTTCCCTCTGATAGGTGTGCTGGATGCGCTCAAGTCGGTCAACATTGAGGATAACAGCACAGGTCTGCAGCCTATCGCTGCGTTTATCAAGGAGTGCCTGGAGGCTACCGGTTTTGATTGGTCCAAGATTGTCATGGTTAATCAGATGACCGCAATAGATGACGGTGATGATAATTATGATGTCCCCGAGCTGAGACTGAGTCTGTCCAGATATAACTTTATTGATGTCAACACCGCCAACAACAAGGATGATGCTGACTGGACTCCGATGGTAGGCAAGAGCTATTATTCCATCCTTGAGGATATCTGCAAGTATTTCTGCTGGGTGGCCATCCAGGACGGTGATACACTTTACCTGTCAACCCCGTGCGTTTTTCTTTCCAATTATCCGCATGAGGTGACATGGGATGCTCTGGTGGATTTGGCCGATGATCCCAAGTCACACCCAGACGGCATCAGCTTTACATCAGACTGGAGGCCGCAGTATGTGTTTGATTCTATCATAATGGACGGTGTTAATCACCGCAAGAGTCTGCAGGCCGGTTATAAAAAAATAATCATCACCACAGACTACAACACCAAGGATGATGTATTTCCCAGGATAGACTTTAAGGGCAAGACACTGCAGACCTTTGATGATGATACACAGGAGGTCTGGGGAGATGCCAGGTGCATTGTGATAGATCATAAGAATGAGAATATTGACGGCCTCAAGGCTTATGCATATACGCCCGGCACAACACAGGACTATCATGAGATCCCATGGGTGGTGCCGACTGACAAGGAAACATTTGCGTCTATGGTGGCAGCATGGCTTGTTAAGATTGACTCATGGCAGGATGGCAACGGCAAGATAAACTATTCTTTTACAAATGCTATCCGTATATGCATGATGGGACAGTTTCAACAGAGCCCTCCATATAACGGTCATACGCCTCTGATATCTATCCATGCGCGGCAGATTGGAGTTTTTCTGGGTGGAGGCGCTCTCTGCCTGAGCTGCAACGTACACTCATCCTATTTTAAGGACAATTTTTTGGATCAGGAGGATAACAAAGCAGACCAATATGGGCTGTCTCTTTGGGGACCTCTGCAGGATAACCTGCGCCTGATGCTGGAGCTTGGAGGTAAGTGGTATAATGGTACCTCATGGCAGGACCAGCAGACGGATTTTCCGGTGAGGGCATCTAACGGTAGCAGCTATAATTTCCGAACTGCACCCAAGGCTGCCGGTCAGATAGACAACACCAAGACGCTTGCTATGCCTTACAATGGTGCGGTGGGCTATATCATCCCTATCCCAGAGACCATGCAGGGATATCTCACCCTGCATATAGCAAGATTCTTACAACCGCTCAGCACCAACAATGATATGGTGGCTGCTTTCCTGTCTGATCTCAGGATAGAGTATTACAATGACTCTACATCCGAGATCAATGACAACGGCCTGCGTCTGGTTGCACTTGGAGAAAGAGCGTTTGCCTCTGAGCTGGAATATCCTTTGCGCTTGTCATCAATAGTTGATGCGCGCATCGGTCATGCCGTGCTCTGGTGGGATGGTAACCCCATCGGCACCAGTAAAATCTTTGAGTATGCCGGTGGCACCTATGAGCAGGAAAGCAGACAGCCTGAGTACTGGCTGCTGCACGCTCTATTGCGAGCATACAGGAGACCGGCAGAGTGGCTGGTGCTGGAGTCTGAATATGAACCGGAGATGGGTATGTGGAGCCTTGTCCGTGATGGTAATAGATTGTACGTCATAGCAGGTTGTGAGACCGAATACGCTGACGAACACACAAAGTTGACAATAGTAAACTATGAGTAAGATAAAGGGTCAAAATGTTGTAGTGCTGATAAAGGACGGTGCCTGGAAAGCGGTTGCTTTCATGACCACCTGCGAACTGGATGAGTCAGTCTCTGTGATTGAGACCGGCAGCGCCGCCAGCGGCAAACACCGGCACATCAAGCCCAAAAAACACAGCTGGCAGATAACGTCCGGATACCTGGTGTCTGACGCTCAGGCCGCCGTGGATCTTGGGGCAATCATGGACAATGACCAGCGAATCCAGGTGGCGTTTTGTGAGGTCCCTGACCATAAGGAGCCCAAGACGGAACCTCCGACATACAAGCCACTTTATCTCAACAAAAACGCTTTCAGACGCTCCGGATATTGCTACATCACCCGCCACACCGTCACGGCCCGCAACAAGGATTTTGTTACGCAGTCCGTGACCTTTACCGGTGACGGCCAGCTGTTCCGTGATCTGCATGAGCTGGGCGATTTCAACAACGATTTTAACAACGATTTTAATAATCAGCAAGTTTAAATATTATGACACAAGCAGAATTACAGACCCTAATAGATGAGTATATCACCACCAATGAAGATAATGACATCACCGGTGGAGTCCTTAACTCCGTACTCCAGGCAATAGCCTCCATGATAGGCGTGGGCTATGACTTTATGGGGATAGCCACACCGTCAACCAACCCCGGAACACCACCAACCAAGGTGGTCTATGTTGCGGGTGCTGGCACATATCCCAACTTTGGAAACACTGCTGTTGAGCGTGGACATCTGGGCGTATTCAGCTATGACACAACCTGGCACTACGATGTCATAGAGTCAGGTGCCTGGTTTGATGCGGAGGAATATCCTCAAGAGGCAGCCCTTGAGATTGTATTATACGATGACAACCACCTTGACGGAGTACCAATCAAAATCAACAAGGATGTCAGCAACCTGGGCAACTCGCCTCTGGAGGCTATATCAGCATGGTGGGCCGCCAAGAGTGAGCGCCGTCTGAATCTGATCCAGGGATATGATATTGAGTTTCCCACACTGAACACATCTCCCGCAACGCTGGGTCCGTTCAAGGCCATTGAGCCCGGCCAGTTCATAAGCTCCATCACCGGAGCCTCCAGTCTCATCTTCGGAACCACCGATGCCGACACCATCACCGTGGACGCATCCGCACTGCCCTATGTGGCAACCAAGACCCTGCAAAATGTCAAGCTGGCCTCCGGCACCGCCAGCAACGTCAAGATACACGTTGACGGCGTACCTAATGGATCTGTTACTGTTTCACAAAATACATTAAGTATCGGTAGTGAGGAGGTTGGAGAACTTGCAGGGCAACTCATTGAGAATCCTGAATGGGTAAAGGTTGTTACAGATAGCGAGGGTAGGATTCTCTATGGTGTCAAGACTGATGGCAAATTCTATTTTGGCGATGGTTGTCCTCCACAAATAGTAGAATATGTAACTGCACAACTTGAAGAACTTGAAGGAGATTTCATTACCTTACTCAATGAAAAAGTAGATAAGGTTGCAGGAAAATCTCTCATAGATAAAGATTACGCAAATGCTCAACAAGTAATAGAAAATCCCGAATGGCTCAGAGTTGTAACTGATAGCAAAGGAAGAATACTTGAAGGTATCCGAAAAAATGGCGAAAAATATGTAGCAAAAGAGAAAGAAAAAGGTATAAAGTCTTACACTTCAATAAGAGAGGCTGCAAAGGAAAAAGAAAAACGAGTATTTAAAGTTGGTAATACACTTTTTGGTTGTTTAGTTTCCGAACCACATATCAAAGAACACAAACAGGATGCTTACCCATATAAATATTACGATGCTAATTCAACACTTGCACAATATAGTAAGATAAATCAAGATGTTTGCCCACCCTTAAATATAGCAAATAAAGTAGCACAGGAAGAAATAGATTTTGCACCAACTGATAACACAAGAACAAGAATAATCGTAGGCAAGGATTCCAAGGATAGATTTTTCTTTGCAAATATACGTTGTGAATTTGGAGATGGGGCTGGTGATGTTACATTAAATTGTCTTGAAGTGTCTGATGATTTTGTGCATTTTCAGACCATTTTTAAAAGTGCTGATGATACATCGGGAATGTCGGGACTTACCATTCAGGGGTGCAGGACATTGTCCATAAAAAGTGTAAAGGAGTTTGCCAATGGCGATTTTCTTGTTGCGTCAACTGCAAATTATGCAGGGGCTTGGCGGACTGTGTTTTTCTTGCTTACATCTGATTTTAGTTCAATAACACCTATTGAGTGTACTTATATAGATGGTACAGTAGGTTTAATGACAGATGAATTTGCTGGTAATGTCTATGATTGGCACATGGATATTAAGGGGAGTAAGGCAATAGTTACAACATATGGAAATCGGAATCCAGATACAGATAAAGGTAGGGTATGGTATAGCGAAGATAATGGTGTAACTTGGAAACAGGTCTTTCAAATGACAAACCATTATCAAGATGGTGTAGAGGGTGAAATTATTACAAGGGTTCACGTTCATGGTGTAATGCTTGATGAATACGCTGGCAGAATGTTTGTCATTGCTGGAGAATCCAATAGCAATCTGTTTTGGTCTGATAAGGGGATAAACACAACAGATACAGATTGGAATGTAATACCGATAAGAAGGCAAATACCATTAAAACAACAGGTATATATGCAGGTTGTGAATGGTTTTGCTTTTGAAGATAATTTAGTTTTCGGCTCAGATAATCAAGGCGCAGGGGCATTTTATCGTCTTAATAAACTTGTAGATGGGAATTATTCTGATATACAAGTAGGGCATGAGGTTTTACCAAACAAATTTGATGGAACATATTATTGTGCAGCAGAAATGTTCAGAAGGGATAAACACACACCACTATTTTTGTGTATAACCCACGAAAATTGTATGCTGACAGAGGCTGACAATGAATTGTTGAATAGATATAATAAAGCAAGAGTTGTAGCCACATATGATGGTTTTAATATGGTGGAAATATGGGAAGATGATACTTATGGCGAACACTTTACATATATAGAAGGTGAGGGTGCGACAACAAGGAACTTTTCATATTGTACAAGAGGTATGAATTTTTATCTGCTCAATAATGGCAATGCAGTCATTAAGTATAGTGGAAGAACATATAACTATTTTGGAGGCAATCCAATGTATTCTGTTGAAGGAAATTCCAAGGGTTCATGTAAAGTTAAAATATTGTATAACATAGAAAAATATTTATAATTATGAAAAATTGTTTAGTCACAACATTACCGAGCGAGGTTCAAGACAACAATCTTGAAAGGCTTGGAGAGTTAATTTTTTCAGTTGGAAATGCGGTAGGTAGGGATATAAACCTTTCTGCTTCCGCTGCTGATTTATGCACTTGTAAATTGGAAAGGGTTACATTAAGATATGATAATGTAGATTATAATAATATTTTACCAATAGCCCTTGGTCCTATGAATATAACCATTCAAAGTGCAGAGCAATCGGGAATCGTAAGAATCACCAATAAATATGAATTGGATGAGGTGGTTTTGACAAGATGCACTCCGTATTTTACTACGAAAGATGTTGCCACAACCAAATTAATCACTTTTAGTGTTGCCATGACAGATATGGAGGGGGACTTGATGGACTTGGTAAATTTACCCCTTACAGCAGTAGGAATATCCGATACTAAAATTACAGGTGATGTGACACTTTTCTTGGACACAATGGCAGAACATAGAAACAACGGAGATATTATGACAATATATGTCAGTAACTATTGCACAAATATCCCTGAAGGTATTGGAAAATCTTGGGCAACTCGCGGAAAAGTTGTTTTTGACGGTAATGGTGGATATAGTATTACTACACCGTAAGAGTAATACTGATTATACTAACACCAGGGAGCGCCCCAACAGCGCTCCCTCTGTTTTTGTGGTAAGCCATACCGCTGTTTTGCGGGTATAGTGTAAGGAGATTATTACAATGACAGCAGAGCAATCAATGCGCGAGTTCCGCGCTATCACCAGGCGCGTGAGCACATCCACCACAATAGCGCTGTGGGTGTGTCTGGTTACAACAATCATTCTATTTATCACATCTGCCCTGATGCCTCCTAAAGGAGTCATTGATCCGTCCATGTTCAAGGCGGCTGCCTATCTGGTTGGATTTGCAACGCTGATTGTCATCCGTGAGGCCATCCGTGAGGGCCTTGGTGTCAAGCTGACACACGGAGACACCACCCTTGAGATAAAGGATCAGGACGGCACCGGCAGCTCATCATCAAGACAACCTAAATCATAAGATAACTATGGAGGAGTGTACATCAAGACCTAATGGCCGCAGGGTGATTCCCCAGCGAATCTGTGATGACAAGCAGCGTCAATCAAAGTGTAGAGACAACCAGGATGGAGCAGACAAGTAAACAGACGCTGATACTGGTCCGCAAGTATCGCAAGGCAGACTACACCATTGGGGTCCTGAGCCTCAATGGTGCGCGGCTTTGTAACGTACTGGAGCCTCCGGTGGGCGGCACCCATCACGGAGTCACAGCCATACCCCGCGGAACCTATGAGATAGACCTGGACACCGTCAGTCCCAAGTTTAAATCAAGGGCGTGGGCTAAGCCCTACGGCGGCAAGGTTCCGACACTCAAGGATGTGCCTGGGCGGTCCCGCATCCTTATGCATCCCGGCACAACGGTCAATGACACGGACGGCTGCCTGCTCCCCGGAAACAACCGCGAGGTGGGCAAGGTCCTTGACAGCCAGGCGCGCTATCATGAGCTCATGAGCATCATGCTCACAGCCAAGGAAAAGGGTATCAAGACGTTTATCACTATAGTATGAAAAACAAGACAGCAATAGGCATAATCATTGTGCTGGCCCTCATGCTCTGCATGGTCATCACCATCATCATGCAGGACATCAAGATTGAGCACCTGACCGCAGAGCGTGACCGCTACAAGAGCAACACCGAGACTCTGCTGACCGACTGCCGCACCTACCAGGTGCGTGACTCTCTCTCTGCGGCCCGCGTGGGCTCGCTGGAGCTCACCGTCAAGGAGCTGCAGACCTACCGCTCTGCCGATGCCAGGCTCATCAGTGATCTGGTGGCCAGAGGCCGTGACCTTGAGACTGTCAACAAAGCACAGGCGCAGACCATCATCAGCCTGCAGTCCATTCCGCGTGACACCGTGATCCTTGTTGATTCCATACCGGTGCAGGCCAAGAGCGTGCACTGTGGTGATGCCTGGTATGACTTTGACGGCATCATTACAGATGACAGCTTTGACGGCACACTCCGCAACCGCGAGAGCCTGCTGCTCACGGAGACCGTCCGCTACAAGCGTTTCCTTTTTTGGAAAACCAAGCGCATCCGAGACCGCCAGCTTGATGCGGTGTCACTCAACCCGCACACCACCATCACCGGGCTTGAGCACATAATCATTGACCAATAACACACAACATATAGCGACATGGAGACAAGTGTATGCGTGGTCATTCCACTGTATAAGGAGCGGCCCTCCGCGTTGGAGCTGAAAAGCATCCGCCAGGCCTGCGATATCTTCGCGGGCCGTGACATTTTCTACATCATACCCACCGGCCTCAACCTGAGCGCCTATCCCTATCAGGCCGCCTATGAGTTTTCGCCCTATTATTTCCAGGGGGTGACCACATACTCAGAGCTGTGCTGCCTGAGTGACTTTTACAGGACATTCAGTGAGTATGACTACATGCTCATCTGCCAGCCCGATGCATGGGTGTTTGATGACCGTCTGGACCATTTCTGTGCCCTGGGCTATGACTACATAGGTGCGCCTTGGCCCAAGATGAGAGGCATAGAGCGTGATGGAGTGGGCAATGGCGGATTCTGCCTGCGCCGCGTGGCCCGGTTCATTGAACTGACGCGGAAACTGCGTGACTGCGGTGCCCATCCGGAGGATAGGTTCTGGTGCATAGACATGCGGGACTATCTCAACATAGCACCGCTCTCTGTGGCCGCTACATTCAGCCTGGAGCATCAGCCGGAGCGCTGGTTTAAGGAATACGGTAAGGTGGAGCCTATGGGATGTCATAATCCCTGGCGCTTTGATTTTAAATCATTCTGGAAAAAGAGAGGAGTCCCTGAGTCATGAGGATAGAGGCATATATAATCTGCTGGAACGAGGCAAAGATACTGCCCTGGGTGTTGGATTACTGGCTATCCGCCGGTATTGACAAACTCATCATCTATGACAATATGTCCAATGATGACACCATGTC
>Ga0247610_10001839_pt1 | contig 25505 bp, 23 predicted proteins | sample 174DNAGHGhighgp2_FD_193483 | JGI IMG/M metagenome (GOLD analysis project Ga0247610, IMG submission 193483) | Sheep rumen microbial communities from Palmerston North, Manawatu-Wanganui, New Zealand - 1742 DNA GHGhigh gp2 | ecosystem: Host-associated > Mammals > Digestive system > Stomach > Rumen...
TCGGGCGGGGGCCTACGCGTTTGAAAAAATGCATGAACCGCGCATCCACAAGGCATGCGTGAGTGAACCTTATGTCCAGAAAGCGGTAGTCCATTCGGAAAACGGCGGCATTCTGCTGGAATACGAAGACGGCTATCGTGAACAGGTGATTGATTTCGTCCGGAATCTAAACGTTGCTAATCTTCCGGAAATTGAACCCGATACCGAGTACCAATTACAGGAACTCGACATGCAATTCAAGAACCGTCTCGCGTTCATGATTGCGCGGCGTTACCTTGCCAAGTTGTTTATTCCGGCTCCCATCCGTACGGTGCACCTGATTTACAGGGGCCTCAAGTTTGTGGCGAAGGGCCTGAATTGCCTAGGTGAAGGGAAACTTTCTGTCGAGGTGTTGGACGGTGCTGCCATCGGGGCGAGCATCTTGCAGCGCAATTACGAATCGGCAGGGACCATCATGTTCCTGCTGAACGTGAGCAGCCTTCTGGAAGATTATACCAAGGCGCGTACGCGAACCGCCCTTACCGCAAGCCTTGCCGTTAAGGTTGACCGCGTGTGGGTCGTCAAGGATGGCATTGATGTCCAGGTGCGCATGCAGGACGTTCAGGTGGGCGACCTCGTGCGTGTGCGTTCCGGCAGCATGATTCCGGTGGACGGAACCGTTGCCGAAGGCGATGCATTCGTGAACGAAGCGACCATGACGGGCGAATCGCAGGCGGTTCACAAGACAGTCGGGAAGTCCGTTTTTGCGGGCACCATCGTGGACGAAGGCTCCATCGTAGTATCTGTGCGAGCTGTGAGCGGCAACACCAAGATTCAAAAAATCATCGAACTCATCGACCGCTCCGAAGACCTGAAGGCCTCTATCCAGAGCCGCGCCGAACGCCTGGCTGATGGTATCGTGCCGTTCAGCTTTATCGGATTCGGGCTCACGCTCCTGTTTACGCGCAACATTACCAAGGCGGTCTCGATTCTGATGGTGGACTATTCTTGCGCCATCAAGCTTTCCACCCCGATTTCGGTGATTTCGGCACTCCGCGAAGCGGCTGACCGCAACATGACCGTGAAGGGCGGCAAGTACCTGGAAGAATTTGCGCTTGCAGACACCATCGTTTTCGACAAGACGGGAACGCTCACCAAGGCGGAACCGAAACTCGAACGCGTGATTCCGTTCGGTAACCGCAGCGAAGAAGAAATCCTCCGCATTGCGGCCTGCATCGAAGAGCACTTCCCGCACAGCATGGCGCGCGCCATTGTGCGCGGGGCCGCCGAACGGGGAATCGACCACGAAGAAGAACATGCTGACGTGAAGTACATCGTGGCGCATGGAATCGCGACGACTCTCGACGGTGAACGCGCCGTTATCGGCAGCAAGCATTTCGTCGTCGAAGACGAAAAGATTGCAGTGGGCGAGGCGGAACAGAAAAAAATCGACGAACTCGCCGGAGCCGCATCCGTGATTTACCTTGCCATTGGCGGGAACCTCGCGGGAGTGCTTTGCATTAGCGATCCTCCGCGGGACGAAGCTGCAGAAGCGATTCGCATGCTCCGTGAACGCGGAATCAAGCATGTAGCGATGATTACCGGCGATAGCCAGAAGGCTGCCGAACGCACGGCGCAACTTTTGGGCATCGACACCTTCTTTGCGCAGGTGCTGCCCGAAGACAAGCACCGCTATGTGGAAAAAATGAAGGCCGAAGGCCGCCGCGTGATTATGGTGGGCGACGGAATCAACGATGCGCCCGCATTGGCTGCCGCGAACGTGTCGGTCGCCATGAGTGATGCCAGCGACATTGCCCGCGAAACCGCCGATGTGACGCTCCGCAGCGAAGACCTGCGCGACCTCGCCGAACTCCGCACATTGAGTACGCAGCTCATGGAACGCATCCAGGCGAACTACCGCTTTATCGTCGCCTTCAACACGTCGCTCCTGGCCGCAGGATTCTTCGGAATACTTGCTCCCTCGACCTCGGCCCTGCTGCATAACCTCTCGACCATGGCGATTTGCGCCAAGAGCATGACGCCGTTGAAGCAGATTTAGCGAAAAAATGACAAAAAGGTGGTATATCAACCACCCTTTCAACAACATTTTGACTAAAATTTGACAAAATTTTACTAAAAAGGTAGTATATCGACTACCTTTTTAATAGAATTTTGATTATATTTAGGGTATGAAATACCTGACCCTAGAAAAATCCCTTGATGCCTGGCGAGCCCTTCAGCCGATTTCGGAAGATGACAAGGCCCGCCTTGCGCGTCGTTTTTCGGTCGATTTCAACTACAACAGCAACCACATCGAGGGGAACACGCTCACTTACGGGCAGACGGAGATTCTTCTGCTTTTTGGGAAGGTCATTGGTGAAGCGAATGTGCGAAGCGTGCAGGAGATGGTCGCGAGCGAGGTCTCGCTCAAGATGATGGTGGCGGAGTCTTGCATCAAGGAAACCCCACTCACCCAACATTTCATAAGAGGCCTACACCGCACATTGCTGCGTGAAGATTATTCCGTTCATCGTGAACTACCCGGAGGAATGCAAGTTGGGTATGTGGTTCATGCAGGACAGTACAAGACTCGCCCGAACAGCGTCATTACACGATATGGCGACCGATTCGTTTATGCATCCCCAGAAGAAACGCCTGCGTTGATGACGGATCTTGTCGACTGGTACAATGATGCGGAAAAGGAAGGCAAGCTGTCGCCAGTGGAGTTGGCGGCCTTGTTCCATTACCGCTATATCAGGATTCATCCGTTCGAGGACGGCAATGGCAGAATTGCTCGGTTGCTCGTGAATTACATCTTGGCGAAACACGATATTCCCATGGTTGTGGTCCGTAGCCGAAAGAAGGATGAATATCTGGAGGCTTTGCATGCCGCCGATTTGAAGGTTGGCTCTGCACCCAGTTCTGGGGCTAGGGCTTCATTGCAAGCGATTGCTCCGTTCCTCAAGTATTTCCGCAACATGGTTGCGCAGGAAATTGACGCGGATGTACAATTCCTAACAAAGCGCGGGGAAAATATCTGGTGGTATGATGGGGAATGTATTGAGTTCCGCACGCCGAACTATGGCAGAATCCTTAACATGATGCTGAGTGAACCCGTATTGACGAACGCCGAAATCCAGAGAAAACTCGGTATCCAGAAATCAGCCGTCGATAAGTTGGTCCAGCGTCTTCTCGATAAGCACTATGTCGAGCGGGGAAAAGAGGACGGCTCCTGGCACGTGTTTATCACGCCGTCTGTTTAGTGCGTAAAGGTGGTGTTATGCCACCTTTTTCGTGTTATTTACGGATGCGTTCTTTTGCGACGCTATTTGTCGCAATCGTTGACTATTTTTAGTGAATAAGATTTTCACTAAAACTAATGGCTTTTTGCAAAAATAGGGAGTCTCAATGACTAGGATTCTTTCACGCGCGCCGCGGTGGGACATTCTCCGGAATTTCTACCGCGACTTCGATAACGGCCGCAAACGCGGCTGTGTCGAGAAGTGGAAAAAAGAAATGCCCCAAAGCAGATTTGAACAGGAACTTTTCGAATCCAGAATCCACACCGAATTCCTGAAGGACCGCTATGAAAAACTGAACAAGGAATTTCGTTGGACCTATGCGAACATAAAAAAGCTCATCTCGCTCGACCAGCGTTTCAGGGAGCTGCACCGGAGTATCGCCCGCACCTTCGAGGCGACCAAAAGGGACGTCGCTACACTCATCGCGAAAAAACACAAGTGGTACAGGGAATACGAACTCGAATCGGAAATCTGCCCCGCGAATGATTGGAACATTCCCGGCGAACACGAATACATCAGCGATTTGCTTTTCTGGTACGCGAACTGGGGTTCCATCAACATCTGCTCCAGTACGAACGAACACTATCCCGAGCGCCACAGGATTTACCTCGTTCCCGCTTGTAAACAGATGCTGCGCATCGACAAGTTCGTCAAGAACGACGTCACTTGGGAACTCGACTCGCTTCTCTACGACAGCGATTCAAGCCTCTACACCTTCCACGACATGGTCCGCATGAGACCTGAACAATTCGAAGTGAGCTACACATTGAGATTTTAAACAAAAGCGAGGATCTATGAGAAGACGATACATTTATCAGTTGGCGGCAACGATACTGCCGAATGGACGGGGCTATGATACCGTTGACCATGACCTGGGAATTTTCACGTCGATACGCACCGCCAAAAAAGTTCTGCGGGATTACGTCAAGGGAGGAGATTTCTATTGCCCGACCTATAGTTTCTCCATCATGTTCCTGCCCGTCAATGACGATTTGGATTATGAATCCGATAGGCAAATCAACGTCTATTCGCCCGATGGCAAATTGCAACTTTCGGAATTCAATATGATGTCCTGTAACGGAGCGTGGAGCAAGAGCCTGAATATAGACCTTCGTGCCGTCATCGACATCGGCCCCGGCAAAAAGCCGTATTTCACGCTGTACAACCATTGGAAACGAGGACTCGCGACCAAGTGCGCACGCATCTCCTTTCTGGAACCCAAATACGAACTGGGCTCCTCGTACAACAAATCCGTCTGGTTCCTGGACGACAACGAGAAAAAGATGCTCATGAAGTTCCTGAAAACAAAAAGCAGGAGCATATTTAGCGACAAGTGCACGAACAACTGGATGAGCGTCATCGGCGCGTTCAACAACGAAGTCCAAGGTGACGATGACAGCCGCATCCTGCCCTACGATTTGCCCATCCCCAATTACAACAAACTAGAACCGTAGTGAAAACTTTCCTTATGGGCGTTCCCCTAGCGGGTCGGGCCATACTCCCGCGTCGCTCGCGCCGCGCTCACCGAGCCTTGCTTACGCAAGTCTCGTCCCTTCGGGTAACAGTCCCTAACGCGGAGCCGCTAAGGCTGCAGATTGTTAAGTGGCTTGATGCCTAACGCAAAGTATGTAAGACGATAAGTGGACTAGCAAACAAACATTCCAAGTTGGAGTAATTTTGTTGAATTTTTGAAGGGAAATGAGTATAGATTTAGAAGAGAAATTTCAAAAAAAGGAAAAATACAATGGAAATTCTAAAAGGTTTTGACATTGCTAATGGAATAAGATTGATAAAGCCTTGTAAAATAGCGGTTGCATTTATCGGTAGTGATTATGAAAAATATGTAGATAATGAATGTTTGAGATCTTTAGACTCAATTGTTATATCGCCTACAGAAGGTAGCAATCCGAAGGCTATTTCGAAACTTGTAAATACCATTGGATGGGAAAAAGTACACTTTTTGAGTAGATTACATGCGAAAATGTATATAGGCAAGAATGCTGCTATTATTGGTAGTTCGAATCTTTCAAAGAATGGGTTGATTGGCGATGGCTCTGGTCTATATGAAGTCTGTGTTAAAATCGAATCAAGAGATGAAGTTGACGAAATCTTTAACGAAATTCTAAATGAAGCACAGGAAGAATTTCCCGATGAGCGATCCAAGCAAAAAGCGCTAGATGGCTTATATGGTATTTACAACAGAAGGAGGTCTGCGAAGCTTGAACATGGTTCTGATGAATCCATGGACTTTAAGGATTATGATTGGAATGCGAATGAACATTTTTATATAACCTGGTACTGCGATCCTTGTACTCGTGATTATACAGTTGAAACAAAAGATTTCTGTGAAAAAACAAAAGACGTTATTGAAAACGACATTGCTTTTGTTGAAAATGATAAAATTGAAGAAAATAAGTGGGTTCTGTGTTGGAGAAGCCAAAAAAATTATGATAAAATTGATAGACGAGAGAATCCGTCTTGGTTATACATTGATAAAATTATTCGTAATGGATGGGAAGATGAGGTTTACACAAAATTGGCAATTCAATTAAAAAGTTTTTCTTCAAATAGACCTGTGCCACCTTTTGAAATAACAAAAAAATTTACTGACTCTTTTAGAAATGTTATTGAACAAGAAAAGTATGAAATTTTATTCAATGATAATCCATATGAAGCATCCTCTGAAGATATTTTAGGAATTATGCCTAATTTTTTAGCAGATATAAAAAAGGATATGACGAAAAATGGCAAACTTTAAAATTTGCGGCCCATACAAAGTTGAATTAACCTATGTTACCAATAGTTATTGGCGATTAAGTTCCAAGCAACAAAATCTATGGAAGAAAAGTCGTCAAGATGTGAAAGATGGGTGTTGTAAGAAAAAAGGTTGTTACATTTTCGTGAACAGCAAAAAAACTCCTATTTATGTTGGAAAAACAGATAATTCTTTTGGACAAGAATGTTTTAAGGAACACAAGCAGTATTTAATAAATGATTACCTAAAAGATCACAAATTGCAAAATTGGTGTCTCTATATCTATTTTATTTATTTTACGGGGAAAAGTACGACATGCGTCAATAAGGAAATTGATACACTTGAAAGTGATTTGATAAGAAAAGCTTTTCATATCAATGAAAATCTGTTGAATACAAAAAAATTAAATTTCCGTTATAATATAATTGATGAAGAGAATGTTTTGGACAATTCTATTTTCAAGAAAAAACGCGAAAATCGGAAAAAAGTAAAACGAAAGATTAAATTCTAATAAACCATTTTCCCCGATAGGTTCTACCATCGGGTTTTTCTTTTTCTCGATATTCTATTGGCGATTCTTTTTGAGGGTCGTATATTTTCAAAGTTGTTCTATTTCGCTTTGCTACGATCCAATGCCAATTTCCTGTTTTGGGACTGTATCGGACCGCTACTAAATTCAGTCCTTCAATATTATCCCACGAGGAAAAATTTTTAAAAGTATTTCTTCGAGAAAACCCATATTTTGCAAGTAATCTGAGAATGTCATTCCTGCTGGTTCTAGAATCTGTCTTTACTGTTTTGGGATCCCATTTAAATAAATCTATTGCTTTTTGGATTACAACAGTAAGTGATTTTTCTGCAATCATTGCAACACAGGCAATGCCACATAAAGTTGAGTTTTGAGGTTGATTGATTAAGCGCATTGTTTTAAATGTAGAAATTATTTTTTATTGTTTGTGACTTTGGCTAAACCAATATCGCCTTATAGGCCTTTTTCATTTCCGTCATTCTGCGTATATTTTCTTTGGTTCCCTTGCTTTTTCTGTCCCAAATCATAATCGCTTGGTTGCAGTCATTGGCCATCTGGATATCTTTCACATAATGGAACTCGCGCCCTGTGAGCCTTTTGGCGGTTTCTACGCAAGAACAAATTTTGGCGGATGGAGCAAAATTATTTCGTGGTGTTTCGCCGCTGCAATAGATTGTGACGTTGCCGTACCCTTTGGATTCCAAATACTTTTGCACAGCGGCGTCAACGCCGTAACAGTCTCCTACAAGAAATTCCGTTCCCAAGGCAATATGTTCATCAAGTATAGATTTTACTTCATCGGATAATACCGAAATCGATTTCGAACCAGAGATAAATAGTTTCATTCATCCATCCTTTTTCATGTAGAAGAATCGGGTCAGCTCGTGATCGGTTCCGATGGTTTCGCCATAGCAGATAGAAACCCATGGGCTAGGCCATGCCTTTTCAATGGCGTTGACAAATGCATTCCCCCTTTCGGCGGAACTCTTGTCGAAATCGGTCGCATCGACAACGATGTCAATGTGAGCCAGGCGTCCATCGTTGCCAAGAAATTCTGTAAAACCCTCTAGGCGGTCTTCTTGAATTTGCGTCTTATCTGGGGAAAGAATGTAGTTCGAAATGTATTCCCATATCTCATTCCGAACCTTTTCATCTACGTATGAACGCTTTACTAAAGCTTTCAAGTCGTTGTATTGTTGTGTCGGCGTCATAATAATGTTCATAATCATACTCCTTGTTTCAATTTATTCGTATAAAACTTTTTAGATTTTCCCTAAATCCATTTTCCATTTTAAGCTTTCTGTTCAGCATAGTCTCAAGGCGTTTCGCATCTTGCTTTCGGCACTTGACTTCGGCCAACATGAAAATTTTTCGTGCTGCCGTTTTGGGGGAAGGCAATTCAAAATGGAATGTTCGGGTAGGATATATTGAAGAATCATCATCAATATAATTTGGTCTGATGACAACAAATTCTTCATCTTTGCCGCCAACATGTTTCCATAGAAAATTGTCAAAATCAAGCGAATTAGTCGTATCTACAGCATATATCCAATTGACAGATAATCTCTTTGATTCGGCAATCCAATCGCAGTGAACGATATACTTAGCATCCTTTGGAATATTCAATCCCATCATATACGGAAACGAGACAATATCCTCGGCGTATTTTAATCGAGAACAAAATACGCCATGGTAACAAGCCTCATCCGCTTTACTAGATAGAATCAAATATGTACCTGCGGGAACTTCATCCCCTGATAGCGAAAAATTCGGAGATTTCTGAGCAAGAGCCAAAAACATTTCCAGTTTCTGTACCGTGATTATTTCTGCCCAATCCCATAATTCAACGAACATCGAAAACAATCGATTGTGTTTCTCGCCATCAAATGCATCGCTTTCAAATAAGACTATTTCATCTTCAAAGTAACCCACCGAATAGCTGTCGTTATATTTTTTCACGAGCGTCATGCTATATCTTCTTTGCGGAAGAAGAAATAGGCTCATGTCAACGCATCTGCAGTGACGAACTTCGACGTTTTTCGTGGAAATCAATTGTCTCATTAGTTTCCAATCGACATTGTTTGAAATGTCCGTCAATATCCGCAATTTCCCAGCGCCAACCGAAAGTGTCATTCTAGTGGAGTAATCAGGATGAACGGGAGTATTTTCGTTGCCGGGTGTAGATAAGGTTCCCAAATTTAGGCTAGGAATGCAAATCCATCTTTCCTCGTCATCCTTCGTGAAAAATTTTGCCAATCGGCTGCAGGCGTCACTATCTAAACAGATATTCATATTGTTCCCTTATTTTACAAGCCCATCCTTCTGCCTTCGCGGGTGTTCTTACATTCGATTTCGTGGCGGAGCGCTTGCAAGATGCTATCCGCTGTTACTTCGCTTTCGTCATAGTATTGGAATGTGTCGTGAACGGCCTTGAAATCACCTGGGGTAAGCGCCTTCAGGTCGCGAGCGGCTGCGGAACATTCGACCTTCGGGAAGAACGCCTGCCACACTTTTTCGATGCCATCAGGTTTTAAGTAGTTGAATTTGAGTTTGAGAGCAAATCGCCTCCGCGAAGCGGCATCTAGATTGTCGCTGAAGTTTGTCGCTGCAATAAAGATTCCCTTGAAGTTTTCCATCTGCGTTAGGAGTTCGTTTACCTGAGTCACTTCCCAGCTGTGCTCTGCACCGCCGCGTTCATTAAGCATGCTGTCAGCTTCGTCTAAAAAGAGAATAGCTTTCTTTTCTTCGGCTTCGCGGAACATCTTGCGAATTTTCTTCTCGGTTCCGCCTACATAGCAATCCAGCAGGTCGCTCGCTTTCTTGACAATCAACTTGCGATCAAGCGTTCTTGCAAGGTGCTTGGCGAGTTCCGTTTTGCCAGTGCCGGGCGCACCATAGAAGAGTATATTCAAGGACTCCGGACGGTCCATCTCCTGCATTTTTTCCCATTTGACGTTAAAGGATTGCATTACCTTCATAATGCGGTTCATATCCCCCTCAATATTCAATGCATCGAGGATATATTTAGGGGCGTGGCTTTCCTTGTCTCGGTTTGCGTATTCACGACTTAGTGAAAGTAAATCTGTCTGGGCTTCCGCGATGATGCGCACCGCATTCTCTGGCGTTACCTTACTGCATGCCTCCTGCAATGATTTGGCTCCGACAATCGCCTGCGTCACGCCGCCGGCTGCAATGGGGAATGTCTCTGCAAACTGCTGTACTGCCGAAGGAGCAATCATTCCTGTGGCTCCTTGCTCGCTAATGACGGATTGCCAAATCTGCAAGCGTTTTTCGGAATCGAGCCTTTCAAATGCAATGGAATAATCAAACCTGCGGAGCGTACTGTTTTCGATAAACTGGATTTCATTTGAAATCCAGATGACGGGCACCTTGATTTGTTCTAGAAAAAAGTTGAGAGCCCCTTTTTCGCAACAATTCAATATCACGTCCGCTTCATCGACCAAGAGTATGGCTCGCTTGTTTTGGTATTTAGTTGCCGCAAACAGGATGCTGCCTAGGCGTTCCTGAATAGTAGAGTTTTCCTTACTTTCCCTATGGACGCCATCGATGCTGATATTGGTAAGCACCAACGGGCACTTGAGTTCTTTTGCGATGGCCTTCGCAAGTTCAGTTTTGCCTGTGCCTTCGATACCATAGAAGAATATGTTGATCCCTTTTCCCGGTTTTGTATGCTTGAGCATCTCAAAGGCTATTTCGACTTTTGGGTTATTGCGACATAGTTTCTTGTACGGGACGCAGTTGCCCTCGTAAATTCTGAAATAGAGCGAGTCTAGATCATTGCCCGAGACTCCGTCCAGGAATAGTTCAATTCTTCTTGAAATTTCTAAATCGTTATCGACAAGTCCCATCCGCTTGAGCGAAGACTTGTTAGAACACGCATTTTCTATATCGAGTTCCGGATAAATGGATGCAAATACATCGACAAAAGTACAATTCCCGAACCTTCGCAAACCAGCTATATCACGAAGAGGATCGCAAATGTCTTTCTTGAAGAAAATCCACGAGAATATCAGAATTTCTATTTCAACGGAATCCAGATTGAACGCTTTCTGGACAATGTCCAGTCGTTTTAGGTAGGGGTCGTTCAAGTTGCGCCCTGCCTTGAGCAATTCCATGAGTTCTTTAGCGACACCCTCGAAAAAGATTTTTTTTGCGGGTCCGTTAAAGATGTCTTCTCCAACAAGGGTGTTGTGTGTGACATTTTTAATTTCTTCGGTGGATCCGCAATTCTTGATGGTATCGCGAATTTTATTGACCGCCCTTTTTCGGTCGTTATAGGATTCTGATTTTTCGTCGTCTTCGCGTCCGTAAAAACATTCGTCGAATGGATTTTGCTTTGACTGAGGCATTGGGCCTTTTGCCTTTGGCTTTTTATCTTCGGCCTTGTTCAGAAGTTCAAAATGTGTAGTAAGACCTTTCAAAATTCGCGATGCGTTCTTCTTTGGGAAAATGCCGATACTGTCGTCTGCATCGGGATAGTTCTTGGATGCCCTCAGCATGCGAATCCAGTATTCGTAACTTTTCAGCGTGACAAAATTTACCCCTATCGGTTTTTTTGCAGTGCTTTTTTGTAGGGATTTTAAAATGTCCTTGAAATACCCTTTTTTCATGTTTGCGCTCCTTGTTTTGATTTACTTCTAAAATAGGTTTTTACTGCGACAAATACTGACGTAATCGAGGCTCGTTTTGCAATAAAAAAAGTGGCTAGAAAGCCACTTTGCTCAGTTTTTTTTGTCGCTTGCAATCGCCTACCGCCAGGGGGCCCTGTGGTAAGTACTTTCTAGGTAAAATGAGAACTTGTGTAGCCTTTCGCGGAGTGAAATAGGCTTGATGACTTCGGCACAGTCAGCATAGCCAAGTACCCAGCGGAACAGCAGTTCGTCATTGAGCGCCTTCATCGTGACTAGCAGACGTCCGTCGTGCATTTTTCTCACTTTCATGGAACGCTGGAATGGCTTTTCTTCAAGGTAATATTGCGCATCACCCCGGAATACGATTTCAATGTCTTCGGCTTTCGGGTCTTGCGGGCCGAAAATTGCGGAACCGAGTTGTACGCGTTTGCGTAATTTTTCGAGGGTCTTCGGATTGTCCTGGAATGTTTCCTTGGTGAGTTCTATACTCTGGATGCGGCGGAACTTGAGTGTGTAGGTATCACCGGGGTGCGACTGCGACTCGCATCCGATATAGATTTCGCCCTGGTATAAGATGACCATCAGCGGAATCCGTACGCGAGGGATGTTTCCGTTTTCGCTGATGTACGTGACGCGGATTTTACGTCGTTCGTGGATTGCTCGCAGAATTATCTTGAGTTTTTCACTGGAATCTTCTTCAAACATGGGTGGTGTTCCTGCAAAAAGAATTCGCGAGTTCAGATCCTGGGCGAACTGTTCCACGGTTTTCTTTTCGCTGGCGGGTAGGCTCTTCTGAATTTTTTCGAGCAGATCCGTGACGGTCTCGCTTGCGGCAGGGTACATGTTCGCGATACGCTGCAAAAACACAAAATGCAGCATAGTGTTCTCAAAATTTGGGAACAGCAGGTTGTCCGCCGATTTAATTGCGGATTGATAAAGGTAGGCTCGTCGGTCACCGCTCACGCGTATGTAGGCGCCCCCGTTGGCGGAAGTCAGTGACTGCATGTCGCGTTGCACGTTGCGACGTTCGTTTTCGGGGATTTCCAGAGCCGCCATCAGGTCGCTGATGGTGTAGGCCCTGCTCGGATTGGATATCAAGAGTGCGAATAATTGTAATACACGGTCTGCGCGGGTAATTTCTGCCATAATATACCTCTAAAACCTAATATACATTATTACTGCGACAAAAGATGTCGCACTTCTGACAATTTTTTTACTCCCCAATAAGGATACTGATTAATCACTTTATAGCAGTTTACCGATTTTTTCTATTTAGTCTTGTTCTTTTCCCATGCAATTTCGATATCGGTTTTGGGAATGTCGATTTCGTCAATACGTTTTCCATCTAAATCCCGACTGAAAAATAAACAGTCGGGAAATGCGCGTACAAGGTGAATTATGCAACGAATTGCAGCAAAGGGCTCGAAGTTGTGGCTGTTCTCAAATAGGGCATTGTAATTTTCGCCTTTGTATATCACCTTTGTTGCATTTACGATTTCAAGCTGCTCTGGATCGTAGTCTGGTTCTGTCAGAAGATGCGTTATTCGCATATTGGTTTTATAGAGAGTTGGCTTGTCATCTGTCTCGATTAATGTGAAATAAATGATTTTGCCATTCTCATCCTTTAATTTGATGTCGGCAAATAGTGATCCTTCGCATTCCCCTGCAGATGAATCCATAATGATGTATTTCGGCATAATTGAGCCTCCTTCTCTTTGAATGCAAATCACTAAACCCACAGCAAAGACCCGTTTATAAAAAAGTTGTGTTTTTTGTCTAGATTCAGAATTCGTTTGATGTTATTTTCTGAGCCTTTACTTTTCCCGTCCCAAATTACAAGTGCAAAATCGCAATCATTTGCCATCTGGATATCTTTTACATAATGGAAAGCTCTTCCCGTAAGCCCTTTGGCTGCTTCTGCGCAGGAATGTACTTTTGCTCCCGTAACAAAATTATTTCTTGGAGTTTCGCCACTGCAATAGATGGTTACGTTGCTGTATCCTTTGGATTCCAGATACTTTTGTACTGCGGCGTCAACGCCATAACAGTCGCCCACAAGAAATTCTGCTTCTAGGGAAATGAAAAAATCAATGACTTCTATGGTAGATTCTGGCAATGTGGAAATTGATTTTGAACCGGACACGAAATATTTCATTTATTTCTCCTTTTCAATATAAAAGAAACGAGTCAGTTCGTGGTCGGTTCCGATAGTTTCTCCATAGCAAAAAGAAGCCCATGGATTAGGGTGTGCCTTTTCAATAGCATGCACAAAGAGATTACATCTTTCGTCATCGCATTTATCGGGGTCCAGAGCGTTAACAACGATATCGATATGGGCAAGGCGTCCTTCATGGCCAAGAAATGCCGTAAAATCCTCTAGGCGTTCTTCTTGGATTTGCGTTCTATCAGGCGAAAGGATGTAGCTCGCAATGTATTCCCATATCTCATTCCGTTCATTTTCGTCTGTGTATGAACGCTTTACGAGTGCTTTTAAGTCGTTGTAGTTTTGCGTCGGTGTCATAATAATGTTCATAATTATGCTCCTTGTTTTAATTTATTCGTGTAAAACTTTTTAGATTTTCCTTAAATCCGTTTTCCATCTTAAACTTTCTGTTCAGTAGGGTCTCAAGGCGCTTCTCGTCTCGCTTTCGGCACCTGACTTCGGACAGCATGAAAATTTTTTGTGCTCCCATTTTGGGGGAAGGCGATTCAAAATGAAATGTCCGGGTAGGATATATTGAAGAATCGTCATCAATATAATTTGGCCTGATGACAACAAATTCTCCATCTTTGCCGTCAACATGCTTCCATAGAAAATTATCAAAATCAAGCGGATTTGATGCATCTACAGCATATATCCAATTGACAGATAATCTTTTTGATTCTGCAATCCAATCGCAGTGAACGATATACTTAGCATTCTTTGGAATATCCAATCCCATCATATACGGAAACGAGACAATATCCTCGGCGTATTTTATTCGAGAACAAAATACGCCATGGTAACAAGCCTCATCCGCTTTACTAGATAGAATTAAATATGTACCTGCGGGAACTTCATCTTCGGATAGCGAAAAATTCGGAGATTTCTGAGCAAGAGCCAAAAACATTTCCAGTTTCTGTACCGTGATTGTTTCTGCCCAATCCCATAATTCAACGAACATCGAAAACAATCGATTGTGTTTCTCGCCATCAAATGCATCGCTTTCAAATAAGACTATTTCATCTTCAAAGTAACCCATCGAATAGCTGTCGTTATATTTTTTCACGAGCGTCATGCCATATCTTCTTTGCGGAAGAAGAAATAGGCTCATGTCAACGCATCTGCAGTGACGAACTTCGACGTTTTTCGTGGAAATCAATTGTCTCAATAGTTTCCAATCGACATTGTTTGAAATGTCCGTTAATATCCGCAATTTCCCAGCGCCAACCGAAAGTGTCATTCCTGCAACGTAATCAGGATGTAGGGGGGTATTTTCGTTGCCGGGTGTAGATAAGGTTCCCAAATTTAGGCTAGGAATGCAAATCCATCTTTCCTCGTCGTCCTTCGTGAAAAATTTTGCCAATCGGCTGCAGGCGTCATCATCTACACAGATATTCATAATGTCCCTTTTTTGCTACGATAAATGCTGTCGTAAATGTTTAACACATCACGGTATTATCTCGTTCCACTTTACGAAGCATGTTTCCTTGAGTGTGGTAGCAAACGCAGTGTCCGTCTGGAATTTCTTGCTTAGCACGGTTTCGATCTTCTTGGCGTCTTTATCGAAATCAAAGTCGTACACTTGCATCGCCATATAGATATTCTTGCTGTAGTGGCGTTTAGGGCGCGGGTAAGTATCCACGACAGACCAATCTTCGTTCCATCCCTGAACAATGGAAAAGCCTCGCTCCGGGTAATAGAATTCAAGGGCCTCGTCTATTTCGCGGATGGGATCGTTCCCGAATACACGGAAGGTCTGGTCATATTTGATGCGCTTTGTCTGTGCGTCTATGTGGCAGATGATGATTTGTTCTGCATCCCTGGGAATCTTGATGCCTACGATGTAGGCAAATCTATAGACGCCGGGATCGCCACACTCTATTTCGCCACAGAAGGCGCTGCGGAATATTGCATTTTCGTCCCGTTCCTCCTGCATATCGTAATCATCCTTTTTCCCCTCCGGGAAAAGGAAATAGGTGTGTTGCAGGATTTCCTTATCGGAATATTCTCTATCGCCACTCCTAAGTTCGTTAAAATGCTCAATTTTTTCACACGTAATCGGTTCGGCATCGTCCCATAGTTCGTCGAACAATCTCTCAAAGGTCTTGTAATCCGTAGTTTCCATTGCAAAGGAATTATCTTCAAAATCATCGTAAGAACCGTCGCAATGTGTTGGGCTCACGATACTGAAGGCACGTTTTTCTCCAAGATGGACGCACAGAAACATGTCCAGATTTTGGATATGTCTAATTTCGATGTCAAAATACTGCGAAAAGTCCCAGAGCGTGCGCCAATCCGGTTTGTTGAGGACATCCGTCAAAATGCAGATTTTGGTACCCTCCTCAATTCGACTCAGCTCTAACGAATCGGGATCGTCGGGGTCGTCGTCATCTTCGTCTTCAATGAATGGCCTATAATCGTCAAAAAGCCCCGGAACATTATTGTTCATTGATGGGAGTGCCACGAGGCGTTCTCCGTTACCGGATTCCCAAAAGTCATGAAGCAGGTTCATCAGGGATTTGCCTTCGTAAACTTGCCCGCTTGTGTTTTTCGCTTTCTTGTGGGTCATGATGGCTCCTGTTTTGATTTATCATCAAAATAGGTTTTTACTGCGACAAATATTGTCGTGTTTGGGGCCGTTTTTCAGGTAAACAAAAACGCCCCTGCTCAGAGCTACTTGAGCGGGGGCGCAATCGTTCCCAAAGAGACACAAGGAGGGAATTGGATTTTTGCTTCAACCAGACAAGTCCGGGTCCAAAAGCTATGGCAACAATCAGAATTAGACTTGTCTAACTAAAAGTTAGATAAATCTAACTGCAAAAACAAGGGCAAAAAGCCAAAATAATGTAAATTTTTCGTTTCGAAGTTAGATTAGTCTAAAAAAGTATGGCTATTGTAATATTTTTAGCCTTGCCTAATTAGTTTTATTAAACTATATTAGCCTCGTCTAAATAAGGCAAGTTGATATGGACCATACAAAACTGACTCAAAGCTTAGAAGACTACTTGGAAATGGTGCACATGTTGCGCCTTGCGAATGGGCTTGCCCGCGTCAAGGATATTGCGGCGGCTCTCGGCGTGAAAATGCCGTCGGTTGCAAAGGCCATGGTGGAACTCAAGAAGATGGGCCTTGTGAGGCAGGAACCCTACAGCGGCGTGGAACTCACCGAAGAGGGCGAACGCGTTGCCGCCATGATTTTAAACCGTCATATTCTTCTGAAGGGTTTCCTGATTAAGCTGGGTGTGTCCGAAGCGATTGCCGACAAGGATGCCTGCAGCATGGAACATATCCTTTCGGCAGAAACTCTCGGTAAGATTGAAGATTTTGTGAAGCCGACGGACGCGATTTCGTCGGCTAAAAAATTAAAACCCGCCGCGAAAAACGGCAAAAAAACAGGTGAAAAGTAACATGAGCTGTAATTGTGGTTGCGGCGGCAAGTCGCATACGAAAAAATGGAGTACCGAGCCCAAGTTCTCGGAACTCAAGAAGGGCGACAAGGTAGAGATCGTCGGTTATAACGAGGGCGATTCTGCTTATAAGTCCAAGTTGCTTTCGATGGGCCTTGTGCGTGGCGTGCAGATTGAAGTCTTGCAGGCGGCCCCGCTCGGCGACCCGATTGAAGTGGCGGTGCTTTCTTATAGACTCTCGCTCCGCAAAGAAGAAGCCAACGTTCTCAAGCTGAGGAGGGTATAATGGCTGCCAGAAAACTTTTGACGATTGCAATTGCCGGTAACCCGAACTGCGGTAAGACGGCTCTCTTTAACGCGCTTACGGGTGCACGCCAGCATGTGGGTAACTGGCCTGGCGTGACGGTCGAAAAGAAGGAAGGTTACTTTGAACTGGGTGACCGCCAGATTCGCCTGGTGGACCTTCCGGGTACTTACGCTTTGTTCGCAAATGCCGAAGACGAACGCGCTGCTGTCGACTACTTGCTCAGCCGCGAAGCGAGCCTGATTATTAACATCGTCGATGCGACGAACCTGGAACGCAACCTGTTCCTCACGAGCCAGCTTGCCGACATGAAGATTCCGATGGTGATTGCCGTCAACATGATGGACATTGCCGAGAATCGCGGAATCCAGCTGGATCTCGACGAACTTTCTGATTTCTACGGCGTGCCGTGCATTCCGCTTTCTGCCGTGAGCGAAAAGAGCGTCACCAATTTCATTAGCCAGATGGGCCACGTGCTTGCGAGCCCGATGCCGCTCCCGAAGCAGATGGTTTACGGCGACAAGGTCGAAGAGGCCGTGAAGGTTTTGGAACCGAAGGTGGCTCCGGTCGCAAAGCTTTTGGATGCGGACTCCCGTTGGGTTTCGCTCATGTACTTGGGCAACGAAAAGAGCTATGCGGATAAGTTTGCTGAAGCGGGCGTGAAGCTCGACAAGGCCGAAGTCGTGAAGATTCTGGGCGAAGAGCCGGAATTTGCGATGGCTGAAAACCGCTATTCCATTTCTCACGAGGTGGCGGGGAAGGCGACTGTTTCTGTCCGCACGAAAAAGACATTCTCCGACAAACTGGATGCCGTTCTTTTGAACCGCTGGGCTGCACTCCCGATTTTCTTGGTCATCATGTATCTGGTGTTCTGGATTGCGGTGACGATTGGTTCTGCGTTCATTGATTTCTTTGACGTGCTGTTCGGTGCGATTTTCGTGGATGGCCTCGGCTACGTGCTGGGCGATGTACTCGGCTGCCCCTCCTTTGTCACGGCAGTTCTCGCCGACGGTATCGGTGCCGGTATCCAGACGGTTTCGACCTTCATTCCGGTCATCTTCTTCATGTTCCTGTGCCTTTCCTTCTTGGAAGACTCGGGTTACATGGCCCGCGCGGCATTCGTTGCAGACCGCTTTATGAGATTCCTCGGGCTCCCTGGTCGTGCCTTCGTGCCCATGATGGTGGGCTTCGGCTGCGGCGTGCCTGGCATTATGGGTTCCCGCGTGCTGGAATCCAAGCGTGAACGTTTCCTCACCATTTTCCTGGTGCCCTTCATGAGCTGCGGCGCACGCCTCCCGGTGTATGCGCTGTTTGCGGCGGCATTCTTCGGCAAGATGGCGGGCACGGTGGTGTTCCTGCTTTACCTCGCCGGTGTGCTGTTCGCCATCGCTTACGGTTTGTTCCTGAAGAGGTCGCTTTTCCAGGGCCAGGCTTCTAACTTTGTGATGGAACTTCCGCCGTATCACTTGCCCAAGTTCAAGTCCTTGATGATTCACTGCTGGCAGCGCCTGCGCGACTACATCTGGCGCGCCGGTAAGGTGATTACGCTTGCCGTTGCAGTTCTTGGCTTCCTCAACAGCTTCGGCATTGTGGAGAAGATGTATGTTGATGTTGACGGCACGGCGACCGAAATTGTCCAGGCCGAAGACGGCTACCAGATGGTCAAGGAAAATGAAGATGGCGAGGCTGAAAATGTTGCTCTCCCCGAAGGATTCGTGGTTGATGAAACTAAGGTGGTGAAGGCTAATGAATTTACCGCCGGTAACGGCGACTCCGAAAACAGCTTGCTTTCTATAATCGGTAAGGCCATTACGCCGGTATTCGAACCCTTCGGTGTCGAAAAAGAAAACTGGCCTGCATCCGTGTCGCTGTTCACGGGCCTTTTGGCCAAGGAAGCTGTTATCGGTACTATGAACTCGCTGTATTCCATGGTGGGGGAGAATGCCGAGGCTCCTGCAGAAGAAAATAAGGCTGCGAAACCTACTGAAGAGCCGAAGGCAGAAGAACCCGCACCGGAACAAGTTGCAGTCGCTGATTCTGCCGCTGCGGATAGCGTGAAGGCGGATTCGACAGTCGCCGCTGCTGATTCCGCTGCAACGGATAGCGCCGCAGCACCTGCTGAAGTTGTTGCCGAAGCCGCTCCTGCCGAAGAAAAGCCGCTTATTGTGGGCATCGACGAATGCCCCGCCGAAGAAGAGGAAGAAGGCGGCGCTCCCGATATCAAGGGCGCTGTGCTCGAAGCTCTCGGCTCGATTCCTGCTAACCTCGCCGAAGTCTTCGGCTCGCTTACTGACCCGCTCGGAACCACCGGCGAATTGGAAGGCCAGGAGGCCGCCGAACTCAAGAAGGAAACTCTGGACAAGATTACCGATGCCAAGGTGCTGACCTGCGAAGAATATGCCGCTATCGAAACCTTCGGCGAAGAAGAGGAAGACGAAATGACCCGCGAAGCCGTGTTTGCTAAGCTCGCTGCCGTCGGCCTCGAGCTCTCCGAAGACGAAATGGGCGCTCTCGAAGAAGGCGACCTTTCTGAAACCGCCGACATCTATGCGAACCTCCGCTCTTACTTCCACAATCCGGACAAGAACGGTAACCCGGTGGATGGGTTCAACTGGCAGGTGTTTGCGTTCCTCATCTTTATCTTGCTTTATGTGCCGTGCCTTGCTGCCATGGGTGTGGTTGCCCGTGAAATCGGCCTCGGTCTCGCTGTGCTCATGGCGACCGTGCAGACGCTCCTTGCCTGGGCTGTGGCGGTTCTCCTTTACCAGGTACCGGTTGGAGGCGATGCCAAGTGGATTGTTGCTGCCATCGTGGTGCTCGTGGGTACGGGAATCTTCCTCAAGCTCTTCGGCATGAAGGCTAACAAGGAAAAGCGCTTCGAGGATTAACCTTTTCGAATCAAGAACCGTAGGGCTGGTGGGCCCAAAACCTGCCAGCCCTTAATTAAAAAGTTTAAGTTAGACTAAACTAACAAACGAAAATAACAAAAAACTTGGCACGCATTTTGCACTAAGAACAAGTAGAAGGCGATAGCCAAGCGTTTTTGTAGCACTATTTGTAAAATCTTGACGGAGTGTTACAGAAACGGGAAAATAATCCGTCATAGGAGAGTAATATGAAGAACCTTTTGTCGTCTAACCTTTTGTTCGGCCTTGCAGCCGCCACATTCCTTGCGATGCCGGCGCTTGCTCAGGAAGCCGAAACGCCCGCTGCTGAAGCTCCCGCGGCAACACCTGTTGGCGAAGCTCCTGCCGAGCCCGCCGCACAGCCTGCTCCTGCCGCAGAGCAGCCGAAGGCTGAAGAATCCAAGACGGAACAGGCCGCCGCTCCCGCCGAGAACACGAATCCCGGCGAAGTTGCTGCCGCTGCAGGCAATGCGCTCGATATGCTCAAGGCGAGCATGAGCGAAGAGACTTCTGCTGCCAATATGGAAGTGAAGTTCTCCGGCGAAGTTGAATTCGACGCATATACCGGCGACGTTCTCAATGACAAGGACCTGAACCACGAATATGCCTCCACGTTCGACTTGAATGTGGAAGTCAAGTTCAACGAGAAGTGGTCTGCGTTTGTGGGCCTTGAAGCCGATGGCGAAACGGATAGCCCCGCCGCACTCTACAATGGCGCCTATGTCCAGTACCAGCCTGCGGATTTCTTCGCGGTCAAGATGGGTGACCTGACCTTCTCGGAAGGCGCGTTCGTTGCCTACTACAATTACGACGACCCCGCCGACAATGCTGCCGGGATGAAGGAACACGATATCCGCGGTCTTGAAATCGACTTGGCGGGTCTCGTTCTCGGTTTCGGCTTCGGCCGTGGCGATAACGACTGGTCCGATGACGAAGGTGCAAAGGTCTACGACATTCACGCTGCCTACGATTTCGATATCGCCGGTCAGCATCTGCGTCCGTTCGTTGACTACAAGAGCTTCCAGACGGCTCAGCACAACGAATTCCATGCCGGTGTCGAGGCGGGCCTGAATATCGGTGGCTTTGGCTTTAGGGCCGTGTACGGCTTCCATGCCGATTACCTGGGTGACGACGGCGACGTGGTTGATGGTCAGGACTGGACTTCTACTGCCCACGCTTTCTTGGTCGAGCCGACTTTTGAAGTGGGTATGTTCGATATCAAGACGACCGCCTTCTATGCCATTGTCGATAGGGGCGATGCCGCCGAAGATGCGAGCGACCTTGATAACGGCGAAATTCCGGAATACTTCTTCGTGTATGCCGAGCCTGCCTTCAAGCTTGCTGAATTTATCAAGCTCGGCATTCCTGTAGAATACCACACCAATACAATGGATGATGACGATGATTCCGCCGCTACGTTCGATGTCGGTGCCCGCGCCTACATTACACCGGTGGAAAACCTCGAAATCACGGCCTTCGGCATGGTTGACATTCCCGTGCAGGATAACGAGGACGATACCGCGCTGCGCTTCGGTCTCGAAACCGTATTCAGCTTCTAATTACTTCATAGAATGCCCAATAAAGGGACTGTGGCAAAAAGCCGCGGTCCTTTTTATTTGTTTTAGATTTTTTTGCAGCGAGAGTCTTCACCGCCAACGCATGTTTAGCTTGCGCCGGGTAACAGCGCAGTCTGTCAAATAAGAGTCTATCAAGACCTGGTAGGGAATCCCGACCTCTTTTGCCATTTGTTTGAAATAGTCGATGGTATTTGAATTCAATCTGATTGTAACCTGTTTCTTAAGAATCTTGGCATAGGGATTCTTGACAGCCTTCATTTTTGAGAAATCATATTCTTTCTTCATAAGACATCTCCTTTTCTCTCGTTCCAATAGTACTGAAATTCTTTCTTTGTAGCCTTGCGGGCACTAATAATACGATTCACCACATGCTCTGAATCACTCGCGTTTCGTTCCGTAAAAACAACGACAAGCGTTCGTAAAACCGATGATAAACCTATCAAAATGGAACGATCCTCGTTTTTAGAATGTTCAACATCAAAGAAAACCCTTGCGTGCTCATCTTCAAAACATGTTTTGGCTTCATCAAAGGAAATACCATGTTTTTTCTGATTTAGAGCGTTCTTTCGTTCGTCCCACTGAAATTCTATTTGCATATAGAACCCCCTGGGATAATTATAATATAATTATATTTTGGGAATAAAGCAACAACTTTTTCAAATTCCACATGAATCTCCTTCCGCCAACAAGCAAAAAAAGGCGGGGTTAAACCTGTTCTGTAGCCTAACATAGGTTTTTGTAATGTCAAAAAATGACATTTTGATATTTCTGCATGATTTTTACAGAAAAACACCCCCTTTTTTACCCCCATTTCCCAGAGTTTAGCCTTTACTAATTAGCCAAGGCTTTCTAAATTTAGCGTTGACTAATATATAAGGTGTGTTTTTCGACTAATTGGAGCCGTCCTATGGAACAAGTAAAGTTAAGCCAGAGTCTTGAAGACTACTTGGAGATGGTACACATGCTGCGCCTTGCGAACGGGATTGCCCGTGTCCGCGACATTGCGGCGGCGCTCAAGGTCAAGATGCCGTCGGTTGCCAAGGCGGTAATCGAACTCAAGAAGCTCGGCCTTGTGACGCAGGAGCCCTACAGCGGTATCGAACTCACTTCGGAAGGTGCGCTCGTGGCGTCCCAGATTCTGAACCGTCACATTCTGCTGAAGAGCTTTTTGATCAAGCTTGGCGTGTCCGAGGCGATTGCCGACAAGGACGCCTGCTGCATGGAACACATCCTTTCGGCGGAGACTCTCGAGAAAATCGAGGAGTTTGTGAACACGCCCAGTGAACCGTCGAAAAAGTCGAAGGCTGCAAAATCTACGAAAAAGTAAATCGTTGGTGTATGAATAACGAACCGAAGTTTTCGGAACTAAAAAAAGGCGACAAGGCCGAAATTATTGGATATAACACGGGTGATTCTCAGTACAAGTCCAAGCTTTTATCGATGGGGCTTGTGCGCGGCGTGGTGCTGCAGGTTTTGCAGGTGGCCCCGCTCGGCGACCCGGTCGAGGTGAGCGTGCTTTCGTACAGGCTTTCGCTCCGTAAACAAGAAGCCAACGTGCTCAAGTTGAGGAGAGTCTGATGCCTATCGAGAAAGAAGTTTTCACGATTGCGATTGCGGGTAACCCGAACTGTGGAAAGACGGCGCTGTTCAACTCGCTCACCGGCTCGAACCAGATTGTGGGCAACTGGCCGGGCGTGACTGTCGAAAAGAAGGAAGGCCAGTTCAAGCTCGATAACCACACGATTCGCGTGGTGGACTTGCCGGGTATCTACGCGCTGTTTGCGAACTCCGAAGACGAGCGTGCCGCTCTCGATTACCTGCTCAAGGGCGAGGCGGACCTAGTCGTAAACATTCTAGATGCGACGAACCTGGAACGCAACCTGTTCCTCACGAGCCAGCTGATGGAAAAGGGCGTGCCGATGGTCTTGGCGGTGAACATGATGGATATCGCGGCGAGTCGCGGCATCCACGTGGACCTGCATAAGCTCGAGGAAATCCTCGGCGTGACGGCGATTGGCCTCACGGCGGTTTCGCCCAAGAGCTGCGAAGGCTTCGTGAACGACTTGCACAAGCTGCTGCATAACAGCCGCGAGCTTCCGCTCCCGAAGGCGGTCAAGCATTCCGAAGTCCTCGAGAAACTGATTGAAGAAATTGCGGTGCCGCTCAAGCCCGTAGCCGACAAACTCGGCGCAAGCCCGCGCTGGACGGCGGTGCAGTACCTGGAGCATAGCGGGCGAGTGCTGGAACTTGCCGACGAGCTCGGTGTCGAAATCCCGCACGACAAGATCGAAGAAGACTTGGGCGAAGAGGTGGAATTTGCGCTCGCCGATTCCCGTTACTCCTATGCCCGCGATATCGCCAAGGCGGTCATTCGCGACAATACCAACAGGAGCACGCGAACTGACAAGCTCGATAAACTTTTCCTGAATCGCATTTTGGGAATTCCGCTTTTCCTTATTGCCATGTATCTGGTGTTCTGGTTTGCGGTGAAGGTCGGCAGTGCGTTCATTGATTTCTTCGACGTTTTGTTCGGTGGAATTTTCGTGGATGGAATGACGGAACTTCTGACGAAGATTGGTGCGCCAGGCGTTGTCGTGGCGCTGTTGGCGAACGGCATCGGTACGGGCATCCAGACGGTATCGACGTTCATTCCGGTCATCTTCTTCATGTTCCTTTGCCTTTCGTTCCTTGAAGATTCCGGCTACATGTCGCGTGCGGCGTTCGTGGCGGATCGATTTATGCGGTTCCTCGGGCTTCCGGGAAAGGCTTTCGTGCCGATGATTGTGGGCTTCGGCTGCTCGGTGCCGGCGCTCATGGGCACGCGTACGCTCGAAAACAAGCGGGAAAGGTTCCTTACTTTGTTCCTGGTGCCGTTCATGAGCTGCGGCGCGCGCCTCCCGGTGTATGCGCTGTTCGGTGCGGCGTTCTTCGGCGAAAGCGCAGGGACGCTCGTGTTCGGAATTTACCTGACGGGCATCGTGATTGCGTTGATTTACGGCCTGCTCTTGCGCCATACGGTTTTCATGGGCAAGGAATCGACATTCATCATGGAGCTGCCGCCTTACCATTTGCCCAAGGTGCGTAACCTTTTTCGCCACGCATGGCTCCGCCTCAAGGAATTCGTTTTCCGCGCGGGCAAGGTCGTGCTCATTATGGTTACGGTGCTCGGCTTTATGGGCTCCGTCGGCACAGACGGAAGTTTCGGTAACGACAACAACGAAAAGTCGGTGCTGAGTGCTGTGGGTACGGTGATTACGCCGGTGTTCGAACCCTTCGGCGTTGAACGCGACAACTGGCCTGCATCTGTCGCGCTCTTTACGGGGCTCTTCGCGAAAGAAGCGATTGTCGGTACGCTCAATTCGTTGTACGCCATTGAGGGCACGGGTGACTCGGCGGGGGAGGCCGGCGCGCTTACTACTGCCGACGCGACTCCGGATGAGAACGCGGACGAAGGCTTTAGTCTGAAATCGACGGTGAAAGAGGCTCTCGTGAGCATCCCGGCGAACCTGGTAGAAGTCTTCACCTCGATTGCAAACCCGCTGGGCGTCAAGGATGCCATCGATGAATCCGAAAGTGCCGGAAACGAAGGCGCGTACAAGACGATGCAGGCGCATTTCAACCTCGGTCGCTTCCAGGTGCTGGCCTACCTGCTGTTCATCTTGCTCTATGTGCCGTGCCTTGCTGCCATGGGGACTGCCTTCCGCGAGCTTGGCCGCTTTTACGGAACGCTCATGATGGTGCTCCAGACGGTTATCGGCTGGAGTCTCTCGGTGCTGTTCTTCCAGGTAACCTGCGGACATTCTACCGCATGGATTTTCACCTCGGTGGCACTGCTCGCCGGTGTGGTCGTGAGCCTCGTGCTGATTGGTCGTGACCAGCGCAAAAAGAAAG
>Ga0247610_10001840_pt1 | contig 25488 bp, 24 predicted proteins | sample 174DNAGHGhighgp2_FD_193483 | JGI IMG/M metagenome (GOLD analysis project Ga0247610, IMG submission 193483) | Sheep rumen microbial communities from Palmerston North, Manawatu-Wanganui, New Zealand - 1742 DNA GHGhigh gp2 | ecosystem: Host-associated > Mammals > Digestive system > Stomach > Rumen...
CATCATCCCCGACATGATACGCATCATGAACGAGCAGCAGAATGTCAAGTACGCCGTCATCGACGGCACACCCATCCCCGAGGAGCATGTCCGCATCCTCACCCTCGACTTCCAGCCCAAGGAGATTGTCCTGGCCAGCGACGGCTACCCCTTCCTCCACCCCACCCTCCAGGCCTCCGAGGCAGCCCTCGCCAGGCAGCTCGCCACCGACCCGCTGAACATCGGCACCTTCCAGGCCACCAAGGGCTGTATGAAAGGCAATCAGTCGTTCGACGACCGTGCCTACATAAGATTTAAGGTATAAAATTTGGCGGTCTGCAAAAAAATGCCTACCTTTGCACCCGATTTTGATAACATCCTTTGGCACAGGTTCCGTAGCTCAGCTGGATAGAGCAACAGCCTTCTAAGCTGTGGGTCTTGGGTTCGAGTCCCAACGGAATCACAAAAGCAAAGCCGCAAGCAACTGATTATCAGCCGCTTGCGGCCTTTTTACTCCCATCCTGAGGTTTATTTGAAAGATTTTGAGCGAAGCGGCCCTTACGTGTACGCGTAGATAGGAAAAAATCAAATAAAGGGTGACAGGGTGACAAAACGCCGATGTACAGGGCGTTTGCACCCTTTTTCATGGGTGACAAGGGTGACAGAAGGGTGACAGGCTGTAATACCCTAGAAAAAGGCCATTTCGCACTTCTCTACAGGCTCCTGACAGTCAAATTCTCTAGAGAATTCAGAGGTGTGGTGGCTCGTCGCCAAGCGCTGGCAGCCTCCTGCTCGAATGTCCCTACCCCTTGTGTTGTAATTACTGACCCCACCCCCAACCCCTCCCCTACAAGGGAGGGGAGTATTACAGCCTGTCACCCTTCTGTCACCCTTGTCACCCTCTAAAAAGGGTGCAAACCCTTTGTGGCAGGCGGTTTTGTCACCCTGTCACCCTTTTTTACAAAAAATCCTATACAGCGTTTCTGAAAGACGTGTTGGCAGCAGCCCATAATGGTGCGGTGACTTATACGGCAGCCATCAGCGATGGTGAGCGACTCATTGCCAGAACCGTCCGCGAACCCAGGCACTATGCCTATACTGCAGTGTCCCACGATTCAAAGCGTTACCGTTTCGTAGCCCTGAATGAGATAGGACGGTTGCTCGTTGGGTGATGAAACGGTGAGGCGGATTGAATCCGCCTTGAAAGAAACAGAACTAAAAGTTCATCCGCCAGATAGATGGCGATGAGTTTATTGACATGTGACAGGAGTTGAGAAATTCAGCCAAAACGAACAAATATTCTTAATTTTGGCTGAATTTCTGGAATGGAAGAGTTTTTTTTCGTAACTTTGCGCTCCCAATATTGTTATAGATGTTTTCAATTCTGATTCTTCGGCCGCTGGTAAGGCCACAGACTGGGAAGACGGGCCCGCGGGCGCTATTCGGCATCGTGGGAGCCGAACTGAAGAGGGTTGCCTCTCTCGGCCAGTTCATGATGCTGGAGGGTGCTGTCAGAAGCCAGCAGCTTGACAGCCTGGAGGAGGAACTACGCCAGCTGGCCGAACTCTGCGAGGAACTGCGCCCGGAGAGTCTCTACGCCCGGTATGCCAACAAGAAGGTATTCCGGCACGAGGAGCAGTTCTGGGCCACGAAGGAAAAGGCCGTCATCCAGCATGTGAAGCTGATGGCCGACAGGCGTGTCATCAAAGCCATTGGTCTGGCAGACAAACTGGATATACCTATTCTTTATATCAGCAACGAGGGGATGCCACTGCACATCTCTGACATGCTGACGATGGAGAGCGGCAACGAGGTGACGCCCGTCATGAACTTCTGCCGCCATGAAGAGGGGACCACCTACCGCCTGCAACTGCGCATAGGCGACACGCTGGTGGAGCACCCGTCGGAGCACGACCTGATTGTGCTCACCCACACCCCGGGCTTGTTTGTGCTCGACAAGCACATCTACTCGCTGTGCGAGGGGTTCAGCGGACAGCTGCTGCTGCCCTTTGCCCAAAAAGAGGTGGTAGAGATACCCCGAAGGATGGAGAACGACTACTTCCACCGCTTCATACTGAAACACGTGGCACGGGCAGAGATCAACGCCGAGGGGTTCGACATCACCGACATCAGCGTGCCGCCATTGGCCTGTCTGAAGACGGGAACCCACATTGACGGCCGCCCCATGCTGACGCTGTGGTTCAGATACGGCAACCTGGAGTATGCCGCCAATGACAGACTCAACGGACGGGTGACGCTGACGGAGACCGCCGACAGTTTCCAGTTTGTACGCCAGATGCGCGACAAGACGGCTGAACAGCGGCTGACGGAAAAGCTGAAACAACTGACGGGAGCAGACACCATCACGAAGTTCCAGACGACCAGACAGCTCATCGACTGGCTGCGCCAGCATGCCCCTGAGCTGCGGGAGGCGGGCTTCAACGTGGTGCAGCCCTCTGACCACGTCTATTACATAGGCTCGCTGAGTGTGGAGCAGAGCGACGTATGGCAGGGCGACTGGCTGCAGACCAACGTCACGGTGGTCGTAGAAGCCGACGGCACGAGCCAGGCATCCGGCCAACTGCGCATACCCTTCCGCAAACTCTGCGACACTATCCTGCGGGGCGAACAGGAATATATGCTGCCTACGGGCGAGATTCTGCTCATCCCCGACGAATGGCTGAAGCGCTACTCCGACCTGATGCTCATAGGGCTGCCCAAGGGCGAGGGTTTTCAGCGGCACAGGAGCCAGGTGAGCCTCACCCCCGACCCCTCTCCGAAGAGAGAGGGGAGTATAAACACTCAAGCACTAAAACAAGGGCAGATAGTAACCCCTCCCCTATCCACGTGGATAGGTGCTGGGGGTGAGACTGTTACGCTCCGACCCTATCAACAGACGGGATTCCAGTGGCTGTGGCAGAACTTTGTGGCACAGACCGGCTGTTGCCTTTCTGACGAAATGGGTCTCGGCAAGACGCTCCAGACCATCGCCCTGCTGATGACATACAAGGAGGCTACGAAGGTGACGGAACCTGTTAGCACGCCGATGCCGGGCATGCTCTTCTCTGACGAGGAGATGCGAGGCGAGAAGTCCAACAACTCCCCTCTCTTTCGGAGAGGGGATGGGGGTGAGGCTCCCTTCCGCACGTCGCTGGTAGTGGCCCCGGCATCGGTGGTGCATAACTGGCGCAACGAGCTGAACCGCTTTGCCCCCTCGCTGACAGTGATGACCTACACGGGCGATGTTGCCAAGCGGAAAGGCAAGCGGATAGCGCTGATGCAATGGGACGTGGTGCTGACCACCTACCGCACGCTGCTCAACGACATCGACCTGCTGGAGCAGAATGAGTTTGGCATCGTGGTGTTCGACGAGAGCCAGGCCTTCAAGACGGCTACATCGCTCATACACCAGGCCGTCAGCCGCATCCAGGCCCTGCACCGGATGGCACTCAGCGGCACGCCCGTAGAAAACAACCTGCAGGAACTGTGGAGCCTGATGAACGTGCTGAACCCCAACCTGCTGGGCGATGCCCGCACATTCCAGCACGCCTTTGTACGCCCCGTGACGAACGAGATACTGGGCGCGTCGCACAATCCTATTGCCCTACAGATAGAGGAGAGCCGCCGCGACACGCTGCGACGACTCATAGCCCCCTACTTCCTGAAGCGCACCAAGGAGGAGGTGCTGACAGACCTGCCCGAACGGCAGGACGAGGTGGTGGTATGCACCATGACCGACGAACAAACCCGTGAATATGCCGAGGAACTGTCGAAGGCGCGCAACGAATGGCTTGACCCGCAAACGGCAACAGCCGGGGAGGGCGGCAGCAACCGCCAGATCTACCTGCTGGCAGCCCTGCAGCGGCTGCGCCAGATTGCCAACGGCGAGGGCAAGCTGAACGTGGTCTTCGACTATCTGGAGAACCTGCGGCCCACACAGCACAAGGTGCTCATCTTCAGCGAGTACGTCAGCCTGCTGGAGCGTGTGGGCAGCGAGATGACCAGCCGTGGCTGGAACTACGCCCTGCTGACAGGACAGACGCAGAACCGCGAACAGGTGATAGAGCGTTTCCAGGGCCCGCAGTCGGCCGACTGCCAGTTCTTCCTCATCTCGCTGAAAGCCGGGGGCGTGGGCCTCAACCTGACCGCTGCAGACTACGTGTTCCTGCTCGACCCCTGGTGGAACCGCGCTGCCGAAGAACAGGCCATTGCCCGTGCCCACCGCATAGGCCAGCGCCGCTCGGTCTTCGTCTACCGCTTCGTCGCCGCCGACACCCTTGAGGAGCAGATACTGAACCTGCAAGACCGCAAGCAGTCGCTCATAGACAGCGTCATGCCCTTCATCTGCAAATAATCATGCGACCATGCCACCATTGCCATTTCCCACTGATAATAACTTAGCAGCCGAATAAAAAAATGAGAAAATTATTATACCTTGCTGTGTGCATCATGCTGGTGCTGACGGGCTATGTGGTCTATCAGCACTTCATGGCACCTACCCGCATCCTGATTGTGAACGCCCTGAAACTGCAGCAGGCGAACATCACGCTCAACAACGATTCGCGCTACATCGACGTGGAATGTGTGGAGACTGACGACATGACGAGCCTTGACGGCTATGACGCCGTCATCATCTTTGCCCGCCACATCTTCCTTTCCGACGAGCAGCGGGCAGAGGTGAAGCGCGCTGCCGACAACGGCGTACCCATATTCACCAGGACGCAAAAAGCCAATGACTTCGTAGAGAACCACAACCTGACGGACGAGCAGGTGGACACGCTGAGACAATACTTCGACAACGAGAACCGCCACAACTACCGCAACGGTCTGCGCTATCTGCGGCATATAGCCTCGCCCGCCCGGTGGGGCGACCAAACCTACGAAGAGCCGGTAGAGATTCCCACCGACATGTACTACCACCGTGAGTACGGCCAATACTTCAAGACCGCCGAGGCGCTGACGGCCTATCTGAAGAAGAAAGGTTTATACCATGCCGGCGGGCATCGCGTGGCACTCATTGGCGGACTCTCCTTCCCCATGGAGGGCAACCGCGAGCATGTGGACACGCTCATCACAATGCTCACCCGCCGGGGCATCAACGTCTTTCCGATGGTATCAACGGGCAAGAGCCTCAGGCGGATGCTCCAGGACATGAAGCCCGACGCCGTGGTGCGGATGCCGGTGGGCAGGATGGGCAACGACACCCTGGCCATGTGGCTTTACGAGAAGAACATCCCCCTGTTCTGTCCTTACCCGCTGGCCATGACCCACAGCGAATGGATGGACGAGCAGCAGCCCATGCCGTCAGGGTCGAAGAATGCGCGCGTCACGCTGCCTGAGATTGACGGCGGCAGAGCACCCTTCTGCATAGGCACCCAGAATCCCAACAGCCGGGGCTACTACATACACAGCGCCGAGACAGAGCGCTGCGAGACCTTTGCCGACCACCTGGAAAAATGCCTGCTGCTGCGCACCAAGGCCAACAAGGACAAGCGCATCGCCATCGGCTACTTCCGCCGCCCTGGCACCGACGCGCTGCTGGCAAGCGGCATGGAGGTGATACCATCGGTGTATAACCTGCTGCGCCGCCTGCAGGCAGAGGGCTACAACGTCAGCGGACTGCCAGCCACGCTCGAAGCCTTCAGCCGCGAAATCAGGCGTGAGGGCATGGTGCTCGGCACCTACGCCAAGGGGGCCCAGGCCAGATACCTCGACGAGGGCCACCCGCTATGGATAGCCCGCAGCCAGTACGAGCGGTGGGCCAGGGAGGTGATACCAGCAGGGAAGTATGCTGAAGTGGAGCAGCGCTACGGCAAGGCTCCCGGAGCGTTGCTGGCACGAGGCGACAGCATCGCCGTGGCTTGTCTGCGCTACGGCAACATTCTGATTTTCCCCCAGCCGCGACCGGCCCTGGGCGACGACGACTTCAAACTGGCACACGGGGCGAAGGTGGCGCCACCACACAGTTACCTGGCTCCTTACCTGTATGTGCAGCGGGGATTCCAGGCCGACGCCCTTATCCACTTCGGCACCCACGGCAACCTGGAGTTTACGCCGGGGCGCGATGCGGGCATGAGGGCCGAGGACTGGAGCCAGCAACTCGTAGGCGCGACACCACACTTCTATTTCTACACGACGGGAAACATCGGCGAGGCCGTCATTGCCAAGCGACGTACCAACGCCACGCTGGTGACCTACCTGACACCACCCTACGCCGAAAGCGGCATGCAGCAGAAGTATGACGCCCTGCACAGCGACATCCACAAGGCCTTGCACACAGACCGCCAGTCGCCCACCCTGAGACAGCGGATAGTGAAGGAGGGGCTGCACCGCCTGCTGGGCATCGACAGCACGCTGACCACACCGCTCACGCAGGAAGAACTGGAGCGGACGGACTGTCATATAGAGGAACTGATGAACGAGAAGATGCAGGGAGCCTACTACACCCTCGGACAGCCCTATAACGACAGCGAACTGCAACAGACCGTCAAGGCCATGAGCGACGACCCAGCCACCAGGCCCCGGCTGCGGCAGCTGCTCCTGACATCGACCCGGGCGGAACTCGACCAGATGGTGAGAGCACTCCAGGGGGGCAGCATAGCCCCGGCACCGGGGGGCGACCCCATCCTGAACGAGAATGTGCTGCCTACAGGACGCAACATGTATAGCATCAACCCGGAGAACACCCCTGACCCTGAGGCCTGGGAAGACGGCAAGCGACTGGCCGAGAGCACGCTGGCACAGTACAGGAAGCAGCACGGGTGCTACCCCCATCAGGTCAGTTACACCTTCTGGGCAGGCGAGTTCATTACCACTGGCGGCGCCACCATAGCACAGGCGCTGTGGATGCTGGGGGTAGAGCCAGAGCGCGACACGCAGGGACGCATAGGCCCGCTGCGGCTGGTACCTGCCCAGGAACTGGGACGGCCCCGCGTCAACGTCATGGTTCAGGTGAGCGGACAGTTGCGCGACATTGCCGACTCACGCCTGCGACTCATCACCGAGGCCGTCAAGATGGCGTCGGCTGCCGAGGGCGACAGCAACTACGTGCATGAGGCCACGCTGCAGCAGGAAAAAGAACTCATAGAAAAGGGCATAGCCCCCAAGCAGGCCCGCGAGTTGTCGGCCCTGCGGGTGTTCGGCCCTGTCAACGGCGGCTACTCTACTGGCATGATGGACTATATAGAGCGCAGCGGGAAGTGGAACGGCACCGACGAACTCGCTGGCGGCTATCTGAACAATATGTGTGCGGCCTACGGCGATACGGCCCACTGGGGCATGAGCCAGAAGGAACTCTTTGCTGCCGCCCTGCGACATACCGACATGCTGGTGCAGCCCCGTCAGAGCAACACGTGGGGCCCCGTTTCGCTGGACCATGTGTATGAGTTCAGCGGCGGTCTCTCGATGACGGTGAAATCGCTCAGCGGCAAAGAGCCCGACGCCATGATGGCCGACTACAGGAACCGCCGCAACCGCAGGATGCAGGGCATGAAGGAGGCTATTGATGTAGAGATGCGCACCACGGTGCTGAACCCCCAGTTCGTCCGCGAGCGCATGAAGGGCGGCGAGGGTACGGCACAGATGTTCGGCGAGGTGTTCCGCAATATCTTCGGGTGGAACGTCACACGGCCCTCGGCCCTCGACACACAACTCTACGACGACCTCTACAGGATGTATGTCAAGGACGAGCAGCAACTGGGCATACGCCGGTATTTCGAGCAGCAGAACCCCGCTGCCTACCAGGCCATGACGTCGGTGATGCTGGAGAGTGCCCGTAAGGGGTATTGGAAACCTACAGAGAGCCAGTTGCAACAGACGGCCCGCCTGCATGCCGCCATCACCAAAGAGAGCGGCGCTGCCTGCACCGACTTCGTGTGCAACAACCCGCAACTGCAGACCTTCGTCAGCCGGCAGTTGTTGGGCAGCGAGGCTAAGGAGTATAACCGCCAGTTGTCGCTGGTGAAGAGCCAGGACGGCGGCAAGGCGCAGGTGCTGAAAAAGTCGACGCTGACGCCGCAGGAGGAAGTTGGAAGGGGGTTGACGTCACTCATCGTCCTCGGCATCGTGCTGCTGTTGTTTGTCGCAGCTGTCGTCTGGCTGCGCCGGAAGGGACAGGGCGCAGAGTAGTCGCGAACTGATTATTTGCAAAAATCGTGGAAATCGTAGTCGTTTTGAAACAAATAATGTAACTTTGCACCCAAATATTGCAGCATGACAGTACAAGAAACAATATTCCAAAGAGCAGAACTTAGAACTCTGAATTATGAACAATGAACTTGACGAAACCGACCTGCAGATACTAAAGACGCTACAGAGAAATGCAAAACTGACCACCAAAGAGTTGGCCGATGCCGTACACCTGACCCCTACCCCAGTATTTGAGCGTCAGAAACGGTTGGAAAAGAAAGGCTATATCAAGAAGTACGTGGCTATTCTCGACCCTGACAAACTGAACCAGGGACTCCTGGTGTTTTGCAAGGTAAAACTGAAGCAGATCAACCACGAGATTGCCGATGCCTTTGTGCATCGCATACAGCGTATACCCGAGGTGACAGAATGCTATAACACCTCAGGGGCATACGATTATCTATTGAAGGTACGCGCCCACGACATGAAGCAATACCAGGAGTTTGTACTCAACAAATTAGGAGAGATTGAGAGCCTGGCCTCCATAGAGAGTACCTTCGTAATGAGTGAGGTGAAACAGACCTACGGCATTAATATCTGAAGAGTTCCCTCAGTTCCATGCAGTACTTTCTCATACGAACTGCTGCGTCCGCCAAAGAAGTCGGTAAGACCAGCCATGAAGTCTTTAAGCACATTAGCTCCAATAATGACTTCGCCTGTCACCACACCTTTGTATTCACGGATGGGACGACCTTCAATCTGTGGGGTTGTTGATAGATGGCCTGCTCTAACTCCTTGAAACGCATAGGCTCCTTGGCCGGTTCAAGGGTCAGCAGGATTAGGATGCTCCAACGGTCGCCGATGCGGGCGATGACATTCCGGATGGGACACTGAGGAAAATGGGCGTCGAGGATTTTATCTGCATTGGGTGCATAGAGACCAGCCTCGATGATACGTTCCAGGTCTTCTCTGGGTACTTGCCAATCCTCGTACTTGCGGATGGAACGGCGATGCTTTATCAGTTCAAATAAGTTCATATCTGTGCCGACATAGCTGTTAAACCTTCGGCAAGTCATCAGCCGACCTTCAGCAGAGATGGTGAAGTGGCAGTTGCCACAGTTGCAGCCATCGTAAATCGTGTCATCGTCAAGCCCTTCTGGAATCTTGAACAAGCCCTTCTCGTAGAGGAACAGTGTCCAGAGGTGATCCTTCAGATTAAAAGTCGTATCGGAGTCTTTGTATTGCTCGAACTTCGTCCAGCATTTTTCGAGGAATTCACGGTAGCGCTGCGGCTCTATGTGCCAGGTCTCTTGGTGTGCCCGGTCTTCGGATGTTGGGCAGTAGCGGCCAAAGGCGAAGATGTCGGCCTTGTGCTCTACGATGACGTCAATCAACTGCGGTATCTCATCGATATTCGCAGCCGAGAAAGAACCGGGTTTACGGAATCGGTCGTGCGTCTCGCGCAGTCCGTCGAGTGAGAGCTGATACTTGCGGCACCGCCACCAGTCTCTCCCAAGGCATCTCAATCTGTTTCGGATGACCCTCAGAAAAGATGTAACAGTGCTTGCAACGCTGGTCGCACTCGTCAGTTATGTGCCACTGGAATGCAAAGTAGTCCACCTCAACAATTTACGATTTAACGATTTGCGCACCTCCGCGTTAGTTACTTACCTTTGGTAACTATTACTCATTTACAGCGACTTACAATTAATAAGTTTATAATTATTTATGAAACAATCGGTGCATCATCTCTGTCAAGTCTTCGGTGAATGCCATGTAATTGTTTACGCCTTGTGTCGTCAGTTGTGGATAGTCGCGGTTGAAGCGGACGAGGGTGGTCTGCGGGAATTGTGCCGCCATGCGCTCGAAGGGGAAACGGATGATGACGGGGGTGTTGAAACCAACACCTAATTCCAGAAGCAGCATACGATGGGCGTTGGCCTGCTCTACGAACTCTTGATAGCCGCGAACCTGCTTATGCCAATGGGCATCCTCAACAAAGGTGTCATCGCAGCGGAGGTTCATCGATACAGGTCTGCCATCGGGTGTATGTGGAATCAGTTCTGTAGGGATGCGGCAATCGCGGATGAGTGGCAGCACTTGGTTCACCCAATCCTGGTTATGATACAGTTCTTTAGGAGAACCCGATTGTGGCTGGAAGTAAGCATAGTCGCCCTGTGTGACGAAGATACGGTCTTTGTCAAAGCCTGCCTTTTCGAACTGACCATCTACATTAGTGGTGATGACAAAGTAATTCTTCTTCTTGACCACATCGAACAACTGACGATAGAGCGGCAGAGCATCTGGACGATAGCGGGCGAACCAGATGTGCTTGGCCCACTGGGCCCACAGTTCTTCTTCGGTCTTGAAAGGATAGAACGATGCAGAATAAAGGTCGGTGATGCCGTAGCGGTTAATCCACTCACTGAACTCTTGGCGGAAATCCTCACCGGCATAGTCGAGTCCTGCGGCAGCAGAAAGCCCTGCGCCGGCACCAATCAGCACGTAGTCGGCATCAGTTATCAGTTGATGCAACTGTTCAATCCTCTGTGAGTAATCGTTGGTAGATGTCATAATCCTTATCTAAGAATACGTTGAAAACAACTGTCTTGACGGACTGTCGCGGATAACGTTTCACCGTCTCGATGGCAATCTCTGCAGCCCTTTCGTTGGGGAAATGGAACACGCCTGTGGATATGCAGCAGAAGGCGATGCTCTCAAGACCTGCCTGCTCTGCGAGGTCAAGACACGAACGATAGCACTGAGCCAGTTGTTCTTCTTGTTCCTTTGTTGGCACACCTGTTTCGATAATAGGCCCAACGGTATGGATGACGTGTTTGGCAGGCAGATTATAGCCCTTGGTGATCATGGGCTCACCCGTTTTCAGGAGTCTGCCCTGCAGCTGGTCATTGCACTCCTTTCTGAGTTGGATGCCTGCTGCCGAGTGGATGCAATTGTCGATGCAGTTGTGTAAGGGTGCCCAACAACCTAAGCCTTGGGCATTGGCAGCATTGACGATGGCATCGACTTTCAAACGAGTTATATCGCCCTGCCAGAGAAGAAGTGAAGAGTGAAAAGTGAATAGTGAAGAATTTGCTGCCGTCACATCTTCTATGTTCACTATACCCTTATCCTTCACTTGCGATTGGAGCTCAGCATCCTGCATCGTCAAATAGTCTGCCGAAATCTCTTTTGTCTCCCACACATTCATCAGAGCACGCATCATCCGTTGGCACTCCTCTATGGTTGCAGGAATCCGATGACTGACGTGCACGTCAGCCATCAGATACCGGATGATGTTTTTCAGATTTTCAAGCCTGTCCATTGATTTTTCACTTTTCACTCTTCACTTTTCACTTATACAGTGCCTGTGCCAATGCGTCGGCATCACCAGGAAGTTCAGGATAAGCAGCCTTCAGAGCCTCGGCAAATGTTGCAGCATCCTTATTAGCTGCCAGCAGTTCCTTTACCTTCTGGAGATAGGCAATCTTAAACTCTACCTGAGCCTTCTCAACCAGACCGCCATGACCTCCGATGAAGTACTTGGCTCCTGATGCGAGGGACTTCTGTGCTTCAGCCAGTTCAGCATCAACAGCTGCTGCATTGCCAATCTGAAGCGGACTGATATGTGCCTCGGCGGGAGTCCAGTGGGTGTAATAAACCTGCTTGCCGATGATGATGGAAGCACCAGGGAAGTCAGAGGTAGCACCATGCTCGAAGTCAAACTCAACGCCAGCCCAGTTCTGAGTCTTTCCGAAGGGAACCTCGGCAGCCTTCTGAGTAGGCAGTTCAACCATCGTATCACCAAACTGATCGGCAAAGCTCTTCATCATACCGCCATAGACGGGACCTTCGATGAATGCTGGCATACCCTCAGGCATGGTCAGAGGCAGCTTGTCAGAACCGCCAAGGTGATAGTCGGTAATGTCGGTCACGATGGGCTTACCCAGTTCAGCAATATAGTCGGCAAACTCCTTGGCATTCACCTTGAAGAGTGGATACTCCATCACCACGAGAGCGCTGTCACCCTCTACAATGTAGCTGGCATCACCCATTACGTCGTTTGAGTTATACACGTGCAGTTTGAAGCCGTCGAGGTCGTAGCTCTGGAAAGCGCCTACGAGTGAGTCCTTCTGTTCTTCCTGCTCTGCGGCAGCCTGCTGATTCTTTGTACCATTGCAGCTCATCATAGCGACAGCTGCGAGTGCGATTGCAAAATACTTTTTCATTGTCTTTACCTTTTTATCTGTTATACATGTTTTGTTCTGAATTGCGGTGCAAAGGTACGGCGAATTTTTCGTTCCCGCAAGAAGGCACTTTTTGGTGCCATAGTTACCAAAAAGTAGGAATTGTGATGTTATCGGGGTTTGCAGAAAACGACTTTAACTTTGATTAACTTAGTATAATTTGGTAATTCGGTAACTATTGGGTACTTTTGCCTTCTCTATACTCTAAAATCACAAATTCAAGAAATAAAATGGGAAAGCTGATCGCTACTACACAGGACGAGAAGAAACTGAGTTATTACAAGTATTATGAGACTGGCCTGCCTGAGATTCCATCAGACAAACTGGCTTTGGCAAATGCTCCACAGCCAGCCGGGAAGGGCATCCCGTTCAACAAGTTAGATGACTTCATCCTTCACCCTTCTGACAAGGACTATTGCTATATAGGCTATGGTGAGAATGAGGACGGCACGGCATACGCTTCCAATCAGACCTTTGTACCAGGAGGCAGACCGGAGATGCTGGAGTGGTGGTTTGTTTGGCAGGGCGTAGGTCCCGACCTTCGTTATCGCTTATGGGATCCTGAGGATCACTATTTCTCAAAGATTGCTGAAGTGGAGCAGGCCTTAGATGAGTCAATTCCCTTGCGCGAACGTCTTTGGGGAACTACCCACCATATTGTAGAGAACATCGGCATGGGGCCGATGCCTGTTTGTCTGCACTTCAAGAACCCTGTGGAACTTGGCATATCTAAAGAGCTGCTGTGGCGCGAGGGTTGTGAAACAATCGTCTGCGGATGCGGTACTCCCGCCATTGTCTGCCACAAGGGACGCATAGTGGAAGGCGGCATGATGATTGACTCCTATTTCTGGGTAGGCTATCAGATTGACGATCAGGGAAAGATCAGCCGTTTAGACCCAAAGTCGTCACCCATGCCAATGTTGCTAGCTGCTCGTGCACTCTACACTCACAACCTGCGTGAGATGGGCAAGATGGCTGAAATGCTCGTTTCACTCTATGCTGAGGAGGGAGACAAGATATAAAAAACTCAGTTAAACAATGGATGTCAGCAGGGAGTACAGGTAGCTGCCAAAAGATATGAGCAGCCAAATCATGAGGACAATAAGCAGGAGAAGAAGGATAAGAACAATGGCTGACTGCCAGGCTCGCTGGTTTACCTGCTTGATGACGGCTTCGTCACCATCGACAAAGCCTTGAATCATCTGCATGTTCTGGGTGTTGGCACGATGGAAGATGTCGATGATGTCGCCCACAAAGAAGGGAATCATGCCTAACAGCACATCCCGCAGGGCATTGTTCAGGATGGCCAATGTCAGCGGGACGCTCTTGATGATGCGGGCTGAGAAATAGACGAACGGCACGACGCAGATTAAGGCAATGGCATCGCCCCATCCTGGAATGACGCCGATGAGCGCATCTAGATAGTAGCGATCCATATAGCGGGTCAGGCCTTCCATCGTTTGATAGGCCTTGTTATCCATCAGGCGTTGACGTCGTTGCAGTCGTTTCTCTTCATTCATACTGAGCTATACGAGTTCCTTTCCGAATGGTGACAAGGCCAACTTTGCTAGTCGGAAGTGCATCTTTCCGAAGGGAATGCCAATGATGGTAATGCAGAAAATGAGACCGTAGAAGATGTGTGTGAGCCATATCCAGATACCACCCACGAAGAACCATAGCACATTCATGAATATGCTCAGGCAGCCAGGTTGAGACGGCTTCCACTTTACTTTTGTTCCAAACGGCCAGATGGCCAGCATACCCAACTTCATGCTCTGTATGCCAAATGGGATGCCGATGATGGTTATCATCAGCACCAGTCCGGCAATGAAATACTCCAGGGCAATATGCAACCCACCAAAGATAATCCAGATGATGTTTCCTAATGTCTTCATTCTAATCGCTTTCAGAAAAGTTTCTATCTGTTAGACGTAATCCAAAGAGGAAAAGTTGCAGCTTTGAGTTATTTGATGTCTATTCCTCCAGTTTCTTGGCGGGCCAGCCATAGTCCTGATACAGAGTCACTGTGAGACCGTTCTTCTTGGCATAAGTCGCCAACCCTTCGGCTCTCAATCTTTCACGGTTCTTCTCATCGCTGTTGATGGTTTTAAAGGCATCGAACTTGTCACCGAAAATATTCTTGGCCGTCAGCAAGTATCTGGAGCCATCCTCTACCTGGTCGAAGGCAGTCACTTCAAAGCCCTTTTCTGTCTGTCGTATGTGCATCAAACCAGGATGGCTGCCACCAGAGACGCATTTCAACGTATCTCCTACCTGATCGTAGTTGAAGACCCAAAAATCGCCCCAAACCTTGATATCCTCGGCATCACGCTCGTCAACTCTCACTATGCTGTGGATGGGTACGCAATGATCCCCATTTGCATACTGGCCGCCGATAGAATCTGTCAGATAATGGTCGATGGCAGGGAAATAGTTTGTTTCCCGCTCATTGACAAGCACAACTCTTTTGTTCTCGTATTGTTTGTCGAGGATGATGATGGAAACGGGCTGGATTCTGAATGATTGTTTCTCGCCAGTCTTGACTTCATAAGAATAGAGGAGCGAATCGCCCTTTTCCTCCACCTTCACGGGATTGATTTCCGTTGCGAAGTCTGTTTCTGGCAGCACGATAGCCAGCACGAACTGCTTGGTGAAATCGATGGCTGTAGGCTTGCCATCTTCTCCCATCGTCCTAGCCATGCCGAAAAGATTGGTGAACTCCTCTTCTGTGGTAATTTTAGGGTATTCAGGAATCACCTGGTCATTCTTGAAGAAGTAGTTCTTGGCCAACTCAAAGGCTACCTCGGTACTTTCCTCATTGTTCTCAACTGCCGTTACCGGCTTGTTTGTGCAAGCTGCTATTGCGAGTAGCATTGTAAATGCGAATAGGATATTCTTCATTGTATCTCTATTTTTGGATTATCAAATAAATGAGGGCAATCTGAGCTAACAGAATCAGAGGGAGTCCATATTTGAACTTCAAGTGCATCGTCTTGTGATGCCAGACTTGCATGCCCAACAATGCGCCGATGCTGCCACCAATGACAGCAAGTAATAGCAAGGTGGCCTCTGATATGCGCCATCTGCCCTGCTTGGCTTTCCACTTGTCAATGCCATAGACCAGGAAGGTCAGGACATTGATGCCGATGAGGATCAATAAGATCGTGCTCATTTTTTGCTTGTATGACCTAAATACTCTAAATATCTTTGCAAATTTATATAAAATTTTTGAGATTATAAGCCAGTTTAGATAAAAATGTTTTCTATTTATAGAGGAAAGATAGTAACAATTACGGAATTATCGCAATATTTGCACCAAGAATTAGCATTGTTTATCAAGTAATCCAACAAAAACTACCATTATGAAGGTTCATTCGGCGTATTGGTTCTGACAAAAATGGATATGAAGATTTTCCCTTTGCTAAGCTTTTAAGCTAATACGCATGCGAAGGATGTCCTGAACATTGCTGATTATACTGATAATGCCTAACGTCATCAGCAAGGAAAGACCTGTTGCTGCTAACATGCGGGAATTCTCAGCCATCCATAGAAGGAAGCCAGTCTGAAGATGTAAAGTGAAAAGGGGAACGTCAGCAGGCGTAGACAGCACGTAGGCAATGGAGACGGCTCCGCTAATGATACCCACGACGAAGACCGCCACCATCAACATCTTGTAGCGACGAATCATGTTATTCATTTTTAGGTCCTCATACCACTTGTTATCGTCATTCCACAGCTAAAAGCATGAAGTTGATTGCCCATGATTGTTTTGAGAACTGCAAAGACCTTGTCACCAGTACAATGGCTGGTGAAGAACTTCGTTTCAGGATATTTGGCTTTCAGCCTTTGAGCCAAAGCCGCCAGTTCTTCTTCTGTCTCGTAGTCGTCGAGTAAGTGGAAACCTCCGACAACGGTATGAACTGGCCACGGACAAGCCGCCAGGATATTCTCCAGACCGCTATGGGCACAGCCTGTAAACAGCAAGCCATCGACATATAGAGCCAACTCATGACGGAAATCGTCGTGGATATATTGACCTCGTCCGTCTCTAATAGAATCGACAGGCCGTGTTCTGTTTGGAGCTGGCTGTCATTTGTACGGTTATCAGATATTACAGTCCACTTCATCTTTATGTCCACAAACTAGGCTATCCATTTCATAAATACTAATAAATTAAAGGGCAAAGATACTCATTTTTCTCCGTTTCTTCGCATATTTGCAGCCATATTTATGATAGTTTAGTAAGTATACACTGACGTGGAGCTCAGACGACGAGGCGGTGGCTACGGTGAGTCAGAACGGTGTGGTGACAGCACCATCGGGCATCAGTACTGTAATGATTGGTGAAAAGGCTGGTATTCCCATCTACGCCCCATCTGGCCAACGTCTCGCTGCTCCCCGCAAGGGCATCAATATTGTTGGAGGAAAGAAAGTAATAGTGAAGTAGTGGTTTAATATCACATGAATATAAAGCGTGAAGTCTATCGGGTCGATGACTTTTCCTTTAGCTTTTCGATCAATTTCCCGACACACCTGCGGAGGCCACCCACGTTTCCGCAGGCGTTCTTTTTATAAAGACGACAACTAAGACAGCTAAGACAACTCTTTAAGAGAAGAAAAAAAGGCTGTCCAGGTTGTCCAAGTTGTCGTATGCAACCTTACGCGTACGCCCGGAAGGCTTTACGCGTAGGCCCGAAAGGCTTTACGCGTACGCCCGAAATGGAAACACTCGTAAATCAAGAGCTTATTGTTGGGGGGCATAGTTGGGGGCACAGTTTTTGACCAACATAGCCCCCAAAAACATCTTGTTAATCAAGGATTTAACACACAAAGGGGCGCGGGTGGCTATGTTTTTTCGTGATTCTCAAACGATAGCAGGCGGAAGAGCAGAAAGCTATATGCGGTCTCTATGCTGACGAAGGGAGCAAGAGCAGTCCTAATGCAACTTCTCCGTCACCCTATGCAGTTCGTCCTCGAAGTTGTGGTAGCCGCTGATGCTGAGGTTATCGCGGACGCGACGGCAGTCGGGGGTGATGGTCTCGTAATGGGGGATGCCGTTGAACAGGAAGAGGTCTCGCAGACGGTTGAAGTCAGCGTTGGCGAGGCAGACGGTCTCCTCGTCGGCCAGCCATTCATTGACGTATTGATGCTATTATTTCTTGGTTATTCTTGCCAAATAATCATAATGTTCACCTTCGGCCACCACCTCGACTGCATATCCGCATCTTTCTGCTTTTTGCTTCAGGGTATCAGCATCAATATAGAGCCAATTGAAGGGCTCTCCGATGGTGTCCTTGTATTGCATCCGGAAGCTATGCTCTCCGTAATACCCCATGTCATCTGGTAGTTCTATGATACCATCCTCTGTTTCGAACACGTAGCTGATATCCGATGAATCGCACAGGACTTGACCTTCTGGGGCCAGAATCTTATCTAGCTGTTTGAAGAAATCTGGCATACGCTCCAAGGTTCCCACGATGCCTATACCGTTCATCAGCATCAGGATGGTGTCAAATTGACTTCGTCGAACTCTGTCACGACTCGGCCATTCTTGCGTCCCTGCGGTAGCAAGCGACCAGAGGTCGAGCGCAAGTAAACTTGATGGCTCTCGCTGCTCCATCGCTTGTCCTTCCAGGGTGAAAAAGTCCTGTTCAAGTACCTTCTTGACCCCTCGCTCTTTCATGGTCTCAACAGATAATGGGGAAATGTCAATGGCAGTCACATCCAAGCCTCGCTCTTGTAGAACCAAAGAATGACAACCAGAAGCAGCTCCAACATCAAGTATCCTCCCTTTCGCCATGTCAAGTGCCCTTTGCTCTATTTGGGGCATTGATTTGTAACTGCGGAATAGAGTAGTCAATGGAATCTCGTCCTCCTCAAACATCGGGGAGAACACTCTGAGCTTGCTTGCCTTCTTCGACTTGTGGTAGTCGGCAATCGCTCTTCCCATCGGATCCATTTTACTGTTCATTTTCTACAACTCGCTGATAAGCTAATAAATCTAACGGCAAAGATAGTAATATTTACGGAATTATCGTTAAATGTGCACCAAGAATTAGCATTGTTTATCAAGTTCCCCCACAAAAACAAACTTATGAGACTGAAAATTCTTGCTCTGGCAAGCGAACAAGTTCGAGCAGTTACAATCCTCACGCTCATGCTGTTGCCGATGATTTCACAGGCACAGCGTCAGCAGTATCAGCAAGTGACTGCCGTACCTTGATTATTACAGATAGCCAAAGTCGCAGACGTATGTGATGTTACTTGGTGTATAGCCGCTGGTACGCATGAACCAGAAGGAGTTGCCGCGATAGCCCGTGACTTCCAGCCATACAGCTATCTGCGGTGGTTTCATTCAAGAAAGCCCTACATGATGAGACCTCGTTCAACCAAGTATTACATCAAGCACCATCATGAGGACGAAGCCAATGGCAAAACCGATGGTGCTGAGATTGGAGTGCTCGCCCTCGTTGGCTTCAGGAATCAGTTCCTCGACAACGACGTAGAACATGGCTCCTGCGGCAAAGGCCAGCATATAGGGCAGAACGGGTGTCATGAACGAAGCCAACAGTACTACAGCCAACCCTCCGAGGGGTTCCACTGCTCCGCTCAGTGAGCCGATGACGAATGATTTCCACTTGGAATTACCTGCCGCCCGCATAGGCATGGAGATAATGGCACCCTCAGGCACATTCTGGATGGCGATACCAATGCTGACAGCCAGGGCACTGGCCAGCGACAGGCCTGCTGCACCGCTCTCTGCTCCTGCAAACACCACACCCACGGCCATACCTTCCGGCAGGTTATGTATGGTGACAGCGAGGGCAAGCATGGCTGTTCGAGAGAGTTTTGAACGAGGCCCCTCTGGTTTGTCAGTTCCTATATGCAGGTGGGGCGTTAGCTCGTCAATCATCAGCAGGAAGCCCATACCCAACAGGAAACCGACGGCAGCAGGCACCACCGCCCATCGTCCGTTGTCCGCCACCATATCCATTGACGGAATCAGCAGCGACCATACTGAGGCGGCGACCATCACGCCCGAAGCGAAACCCAACAGCGTTTTTTGCAGCCGAGGCGACATTTCTTCTCGCATAAGAAAGACGAATGCCGCTCCGAGCATTGTGCCAAGCAAAGGAATCAAAAGTCCTATAATGATGCTCATGTTTTATTTCTTTTTTTTGATGCAAATATACTAAATATCCAATTTGTAACACACACAATCCTCATCGTGATAAAACTCTTTTGCACCCCAACGTTGCCAGTATTGATGAGTTTTGAGGCGATACAGCACAGGAACGAAGATGAAATTGTAGTTGGCTTTCAGCTCGGGCATGATGGACATCAGCATGTCGTAGTTCAATCGGGTGCCACGATACTTTTCAGCTACGATGAACGAAAAGACGGCGATGTAACGCTGAGCGTTCAGGCTTTTTATCAGCTCCGGCTGGTCTGTCAGAATCTGCGGCGTCTCCTCCTCAATTCTGTAGTCGCTCATATTGAGCAGGCCTATGACTTGGCCGTCTCCATCCAAGGCTTTGACGCTCAACGGCCAGTTGAAGCGCAGTTCTTGCACCCACGACTCCACCTCGGCGTGGTCGAAGCCGTACTGCCGCACCATCCAGTGGGCGGTCAACGGGGCGTCACGTTCAGTCATTCTTTGTAATACGTACGGCATTGTAGGTCAACAGTATTTCAGGGTGATACGACAATTTCGCTTGGCGAAGACCAGGGATTCCCATATCTTCCTCGCGGTTCAGATAGATATATTGCTCTGGCAGATGCTCGGCGAACTGCTGGTTGATGATGGCAAAAGCACCCTCCACATGACGATCAGCTTTCTCCACACAGACGTCCAGGGTGTCGGTTGTCACAGCGGCGCCGTATGTGAAAGCCACCATGCGTCCGTCGACGAAGATGCTGCCGCCTGTCATGCCGAGAGCATCCCAATTCGAAAAGATGGTCTCCATCACGCGATGCTCAGCATCGATAGTGTCGCTGGCAGCCTTGAACTCCGTTCGAGCCTGCTCACGCTCGGCAGAGCTTAAGTAAACTTGGCTCTGCTCATTCCCGCTATCGCGCCTACCCGTAGCCTTTCGCTTAATCGCAGCCTTGTCCTCCTGCCAGATTTCCGTCAGTCGTCGGCACTCGTCAAAGGATTCTGGCGTCAGTGGACGGTATTCAAAATCGGGATGTTCCGCACGGAAACGATTGATGTGATTACGCTTGGCGTCCAGATGTCTGCCATGAAGCGTTGCGAGATCAGCACGACGGTAGATGTAATCGTATTGGTCACGAACCGACTCAGTTGTAATTGAAAATTTCGAATTTAAAATTGATAATTGCGCCACTTGCGAGTCTTCAAGCCCCATCAATGTCAAATCTCCATGGCTATCATCTAATAACTCCTCAATCAATTCCAACGACAACGCTTCTGACGTACAAACCATATACCCTCGCTGACCATCGAAGGTATAGCGCAGCACCACGGTATTTTCAAGCACGCACACCTCGGTGTTGTACCAGAACTGCCATCCCACCAGGTTGGCAAAGGTGTAGTTGCAGTTACGCCTCCCCGAGTGAAGCGTAACCGCCTGCATCGCTTCGCGGTCAAACATCGTCAAAGGATGAAATGTCATTGTCATGCTGCAAAGGTACATTGTTTTTCCCACAAATCCAAATCTGAGACAATACAAAAGTTGTCTGAAACGACACGAGCATGAAGATATTTCGCCGTTTTGTACGCTTTTTCCCCCTGATAATTGAATTTCCCATCAAAATGTTTGGATGTTTCGAATTGATGTTTGGAACAAGCAGAACACCATCCGCCCAATGATTCCTAACCGCATGGCAGGCAGTTGGATTTCCCTGCCAACAGACACGCTTCGCATCTACTTTGACCTCTGCATCATCAAGTATTTTATGAACATCATTTCGCCAAACAACGATATGAGGTCTAAGATTGATGCCCTGCTGTCCGCCTACCCATCTATTGACACCGCAGCGATGGGCTTCCCCCGCGGTTGGGAGAACGAGCCACATGGGGAAACGGCGTAAGCCAAAGGGCTTTATGCCGTAAGAAATATTTTACAGCTGTAACAGCAGCCAGTTCTGCGTACCAATCTTCTCGATAAGCTCTACTGCGCCCTGGCTCCAAAAGAGGTCTTCCTCCTCGTCCTTCAGGTAGTCCTTCAGCAGGTCGTAGGTGATAGGATCGTCCTTCACGCCCTCCATGCACTTCATCAGCAGTTCAACGCCAGGTACTTGGATGGCGAGGTCGGCTATATTCATTCCGACCATATCTATAAAGGCGAGGTGTTGCGCATGCTCTATTCCATCTTCCTGCTTGACCTGCAGAATGCCCAGCAGCGTGCCATCATACACCGCCAGACGCCCCAGCGTGTGGAGGAAATCTTCATCGACTTCATCCGTCTGCTGCCCCGTTACTTTGCCCAGCACCACGACATCGCCTTCTATGCCGACCAGCTCCATATCTCAACCGTCTATCTCTCCCGCGTAGTCCGTCAGGTCAGTGGCCGCACCGTTGTCGACTACATCAATCAGATGCTACTAATGGAGGCCTCTTTCCTGTTGCAAACTACCCAACTGAGCATCAGCCAGATAGCCGACCACCTCCATTTCGCCGACACCCCTTCGTTCAGCAAGTTCTTCTCGCGTTTGAAGGGCATGAGTCCGAAGGAGTATCGGAAGGGATGATGCAACTACATCATTCATTCTTTTATTCGCTATAATTGCGGTCAATCACGATGGTCACTTCTTCGCCTGGCACAAGGGCCTTGACCTCATTGGTCAATTGTGAGGCGATGGCAGCTTCATCGTGGACAGAGATTTCAGGTACCACTTCAACTGAGATACGATGCTCTTTCTCGAAGTAATAGAAACCGTGAACCTGATTAATCTCCTTGTGCTTGGTCAGTGCTTGCATCACCTTGTTTTGTAAATCGGCACGACGATTATCGCCAGTAGCAATGGCATACACACCGACAGTCATGATGATATTGTGACGAACGTACATCTGCTCTGATATGCTGCGTGTAAGACCATGAATCTCGTGGGCATTCATCGTGTCATAGACATTGATATGCAACGAACCTATTATCACGTTGGGACCGTAATTGTGCAGGATGATGTCGTACACGCCATGCACACCCTCGAAGCTCATAACCTCCTCCTTGATGTCGTGAACCAAATCCTGCGGAAGCCGTGCACCTAACAGTTCATTAACGGGCGATGCCAGCATCTCGAAACCAGCCTTGATGATAACCAGTGAGATGAGGGCACCTAGAATGCCATCGAGCGACACGTGCCAAAGGAGCATGATACCTGCAGATACCAATGTAGCTAACGTAATGATAGCATCAAAGAGCGCATCTGAGCCTGATGCTATCAGCGCGTCGCTCTTCAGTTGCTCGCCCTGCCGTTTTACGAACCGTCCTAACACCAGTTTCACTACAATGGCCACTACGACAACCACCAGCGTCACGGTGGTGTATTCCGGCTCTGTGGGGTTAAAGATCTTTTTGACCGATTCTATCAGCGACGTGATACCAGCCGACAGGACAATAACGGCGATGATGATGGCGCTGAAATACTCCACGCGCCCGTGGCCGAAGGGATGCTTTCGGTCAGCAGGGCGCTCAGAGAGTTTTGTGCCAATAATGGTGATGACACTCGACAGGGCGTCACTTAAGTTATTTACAGCATCCATCACAATAGCTACCGAGCTGGCCAGTACGCCCACCACGGCCTTGAATGCTGCCAACAGTACATTGGCTGCAATACCAATGATGCTGGTACGGATAATTTTTTGAGATCGATTCATTGCAGTAAAAAGGGAGGGCCGAACTGATACTTTTTCACATTGATGTGCTACACCTTATTTTTTTAGTGTGTTAATAATCGAATCCAGTTTCTGTGCCAGACGCGGATAGTCTTCCTGCTTTAGTGAACAGCCAGAAAGCTGCTGATCCCATCCTGAGGGAATCGTCGCGAATGCTTCTTCCTCCAGTTGTTTGCCTTTTGAGGTGAGGCTGACAATCTGCTGGCGCTTGTCCTGCTCGCCTTTTTTGCGGCTGACGATGCCCAGCTTCTCCATGCGCTGAAGCAGCGGGGTAACGGTGTTCGTTTCCAGCAACAGGCGGTGGGCAATGTCGTTCACGGGCTGGTTGTCCTTCTCCCAAAGCACCATCAACACAAGATACTGCGGATAAGTGATGCCCAGGGCTGTCAGCATCGGCGTGTAGGCCTGTGCCACCAGTCGCGCTGCCGTATAGAGGCGAAAGCAAATCTGGTTGTCAAGTTGTAATTCTGCGTGCATATATAAATGTCCTCAAAGTTAGGGGATTTAGGGGCCTAAAGCATAGCCTCTACATCGTTCTCAAAGTCCTTTGGCTCAGTCGTGGGAGCGTAGCGCTTGATGGTCTCACCGTCCTTCGAAATCAGGAACTTGGTGAAGTTCCACTTGATGTCGCTGTCCTTCTCTACACTCTTGCTGATAGCCTTGAACAGGGTCTTGGCAGCCTTGGCCTTCAAGCCGTTATATTCCTCGGTGGGAGCCTGCGTCTTCAGGTACTCAAAGATAGGCTCTGCAGCAGGGCCGTTCACGTCGGTCTTCTTCATAATCTGGAAGGTCACGCCGTAGTTCAGCTGGCAGAACTCCTCTATCTGTCCGTCTGTGCCAGGATCCTGCTCCTTAAACTGGTTGCAGGGGAAACCGATGATAACCAGTCCCTTGTCCTTATACTTTTGGTTAAGCTCCTCCAGTCCTGCGAACTGGGGTGTAAATCCACACTTGCTGGCTGTGTTCACAATCAGCAGCACCTTACCTTCAAACTGCTTGAAGTCTATCTCCTTACCTTTGCTCGAAAGAGCCTTGAAATCATAAATCTTTTCCATTGTTCTATTTTTTATATTAATCACTGCATTCTTAAGACTCGCTTTGCTCGAAGAAGCGCCGCAAGCCTCGAGCGATGGCCGTCCCTTATCAAGAAACCCCGAATATGTCGTTTGCGATGTTTCTGGGTGCAAAGGTAAAAATAATCTTTTATATCGCAAGCGATTTATCTAAAACTTTAAGCTACTTTAACAATAAATCGTACACGACATAAGTACAAGACTTCGATGGCTCTGGCAACTATGGGGAAAAGTTCTCCGCCGCCGGAACAAAAGTTCCAACGACGCATAAGCCAACAGCTGGGCAGGAGTTTGATCAATCTTGCAAGAAATTACTGATATCACTCAATAACAGTCATCCGCATTTCTATGTCATCGATGGGTCTGTCACCGCGTCTTGTTGCTGTACCCTGTATCATTTCAACGACGTCAAGACCTTCCTCAACCTCGCCAAATACAGTATATTGGCCATCAAGATGGGGAGTACCTCCAACAGTAGAGTAAATCTTCAGCTGTTCCTCTGTCAGCCCCCCACCCTTGACCTGTTTCTCCGCTTCCGCAACTAGTTTGTCTTGTAATTCCTGGAGTCCGGCACGGTTCCTTTCACGGCGCATCTGCATGATTTCGTCTCGATGGCTGGCAACAAGGGCATTAAAGGCTTGCTGAACCTGCTGCATCTTCAACTGCTTGGAGAACTGTTTAAGCTGTCCCTCATTATAGACCTGTCCCCAGACTATATAGAACTGTGAACCGCTGCTTCTGCGCTCTGGATTCACCTCGTCGCCCTGTCTTGCAGCAGCCAAAGCGCCTCGTTTATGGAAGATGCCATCCTTGATTTCTGATTCCAACGTATAGTCTGGGCCACCAACGCCAAGCATCTTTCCAGCAGGTGCGCCCTTTGAATCAGGGTCACCGCCCTGAATCATAAAGTCCTTGATGACTCGATGGAACAGTGTACCATCATAATACCCGGCCCTTACCAGCTTTACAAAGTTGTCACGATGGATGGGAGTCTCGTCATACAGGCGAACAACGATGTCGCCCAACATGGTTAGTATCTTTACTTTCATAGTCAATCGTTTATATAATTCTTGGTACTCCTTAATTCCGCAGTACTTTGGTTTAACAATCTTTATAAGTACCTGAGCAACAAAAAGTTGCCCAGGATTTTGTCATGTTGGAAATTTCACTTACCTTAGTGCTGAAAAAACAAAGCAACTGAATT
>Ga0247610_10001843_pt1 | contig 25464 bp, 13 predicted proteins | sample 174DNAGHGhighgp2_FD_193483 | JGI IMG/M metagenome (GOLD analysis project Ga0247610, IMG submission 193483) | Sheep rumen microbial communities from Palmerston North, Manawatu-Wanganui, New Zealand - 1742 DNA GHGhigh gp2 | ecosystem: Host-associated > Mammals > Digestive system > Stomach > Rumen...
TTCAAAAACCTTGTTGTTTATCATCCCTTGTGAAGTGGACGTGGCTTTCACGACTTTGACATACAACTGTTTGCTATTCGCGTAGTCGATACGCCAAAGGGTGGCTGAACCCGTGGGAAAAATCGAATTTTCGCCCAAAAGCGGGGAAGCCGAAATTGTGCGGGAGCGCAATCCGTGAATCGTTTCGGTCACCGGCACCTCATAAAAGGATTTGTCCGATGCGTTGAGGGCAATCTTAAGCCAAGATTCCGCCTTAAGTAAATCGTCACGATAAGGGTTCTCTGTATCCTTTCCTTCATAACCTGATCTGTTAACATCACGTTCCAGATACAAACTGCCTATCTTGTACGCAATCAGGCCATAACCCTCCATTTGTTCGCATTCTTTCGCCCATTTCTCCAAAAATGGGATATACCAGTCCAAAGAATTGTCGGGCGCAAGACCTTGACCACGCATGAAATCGTAACGTTCAAGAGTCAGCATGATGAGATCCATCTCGTGGTTCTGTGTACTTTGGTAGCGGGTAATTTCTTGATAAACAGACAATATCATCCGCAACACCGAAGCATCTTCCGTGATTGCCAACGGTATTTTCAGAAATTGATCGTTGTGCCAAAGGGCATCGCCGGAAAGCGAACGGTCGGGAGCCTCGTCATTCAGATCCGAAGTCAGAAAATCGATGGCGCGGTAGGCCAGCACCTCATACAACGTCTTGACTGGATGCTGCTTTTCCATTTTCTGCAAAAGCGGCGAATAGGATTTCGCGTCCACCGTCTGCAGCATTTTGGCATTGTTCAGCGAAGCTAAATACTCCTCGCGTGCACGCCGTTGGAACGTTTTCAAATCCCACTCTTTGAAATCGGCGGGTGTTTCCTCGGCGAGTTGGGTGCGCTCACTGATAAGGTAGCGGTTCCCTTCGCAATATTCCGACAGAAACTGCCCCATACAGCTGTGCCAGATGGCGTTGGCCACGGGGTCCTTCTGCGTGGCGGCAATCTGCTCGTTGAGGATACGGTTGGCGGAGTCCGCGCCGTCATCGTACTTTTCGCAAAGATGTCGTATTTCGTCCCATTTCTTGGCGATCGCCGCCGGGGACTGGGACTGTCCAGAAGCGACGATGAGGGTGGTGATGATCATGGTGGCGGTGATAAGGGTTTTTCTCATGACGTTTGATTTCGATTATATATTGGACGTATGCGATACGTCCCTTCATGGGGGCAAAAATACGTTTTTTTGAGACATCCTATAGAATGCAATGGTTTAATGAGGGTAACAACGATTCGAAACGTTACTGTTAACTTTTGTTAACATCTTTATTTCTTTTACACACAATAACTTACAAACAAAAACAACCATACCATGGCCCAACATACTTAGTATTTTGTATTTTTGCCGCCGTTTTTTTTCGAGCCAGTATGTCAACAAAGCTGTATGGTTATTTCATATTCGGCTGAGAAAGGGGGAAAAAAAACGATTGTTTTTCGAAACAAATTAACGTATAAAAATATCAAAAAGTATGAAAAAAGTTTTACTCTTGTTGATTGTAGTTTTTATCTCCGTCAGCTCTTTTGCGCAATTTCAATTACCCAACGGTGGTTTTGAGAATTGGTCGGATGCCAACTCTGTTCCAAGCGGATGGCACACTTTCAACACTGCCACTGGTTCCTTAGCCAGCATGGTCTCAGGTGCTGTTCAGCACGAAAGAGCGGCGGGCCATTCAGGTCAATATTCCTGTTGTATTAAACCGAGAAATGTATTTTTGGGCATTATTGCTAACGGGAATTTCACCACAGGAAGAATTAATGCCGGTAGCATGTCTGCTTCGGATTTTACGGGGAATTACAATTTTTCAGACATCACGAATGGTTACTGCCAAACCTTCGAAGGATATCCGGACAGTCTCAGCTTTTGGGCTTCTCTATATGCCACGTCCGAATCTCTGGAAGCCAGCTTAACGGCCACAATTCATGGCAATTACGCCATGCACGAACCTATCGACGACAACTCGAAAGCCGTTGCTTCGATGTCAAAACAGTTTTCAAGAACCACCGCTTCGAGTAGCTCTCTTGTTTGGCAGAATTACAGAACGAAGTTCAACTACGACGACTATATGAGTTTCAACCAGACTTCCCAATATATCCTTATCTCGTTTACAACCAACAAGCTACCTGGACAGGGGAACACCAACGACCGACTGTACGTGGATGATATTGAGATGATTTACGTTGGAGAAATGGCGGATATCAAAGTGAATGGTACCACTCTCTCCAACTTCAATCAAAACACATACAACTACGAGATGTGTTTTTCCGGGAATCTTCCAACTGTCACTGCCACAGCGGTTTCCGAAATAGCCAACACGAAGAACCAAGTATCCATCACGCAGGCGTCGGCGGGCAACAACTACACCGCCACCGTCAATCGTTTAGGTTCTAACATCAGTTACACGATACATTTCATCCCGAGTCCGGACATCACCCTCAATGTTCCGAACAACACCTACTCAACCTGTGCAGGCGAGGAGATTTCGGTAACGGCCTCAGGTGCAAGCAGCTACAGTTGGTGCGACGGACTGGGCGATGATGCGACCGTGCATCCTACCACCAGCGGAATCTACACCGTCACTGGTACCAACGCCTACGGCTGCACGAGCACGGCTACGCTCACCATCAACGTCTATCCTATCTACAGTATTGACACTAACATAAGTGTATGTGACAATGACTTGCCGTTCGTATGGAACAACAACAGCTACACAGTGTCTGGCAATTATGATTTTGAATTCCAGACAGTGAACGGCTGCGACAGTGTCTGGCATATTCACCTCCACGTTGCCCCGAACGTGGAATACTTCAACGAAATCTCCGTTTGCGACAACCAGTTACCCTACCTTTGGCATGGCATGTCACTGACCGAAGCGGGTATTTACTCGGACACCGTAACAGCCACAGAAAGTTGCGATTCCATCTTCACCATCCAGTTCTCCATCAATCCGACCTACGAAGTATATGTTTCCGATTCCGCCATGAGTGAGCACGAGTATAACTCTGGATACTTCTCCGTCACCCCCGCCGACAGCGGCACCTTCGAATACGACATCCAGTGTTACACCCTCGCAGGATGCGACTCCATCATCCACCTCACCCTCTACGTCGCTTTCAACGAAGGTGTCGAAGAGCACTCCATGACACCCGAGTTCAAACTCTTCCCCAACCCGACCAGCGCTATGCTCAACATCCGTGGCGAGCACATGACTCGCGTCGAAGTCTTCACCCTCAACGGCAGCCTCGTCTTCCGCGGCACCCCCGACTCCCCCGAGTCCAGCGCAATCGATGTATCCCGATTCGCCGCTGGACAATACTCCGTTCGAGTCTCCCTCGACGACGGGAAATCCGTCACCGGAAAAATCATCATTGACCGTAGGTAATCACCAAAAACATACGACATGTACGAACCGGTTTGTCTAAACAGACAGACCGGTTTTTTTTGTTGGTTCTTTGGATTTTTGTTGTATATTTGCGCCTTATTTATCAAGGCATATAATTATACATAAATCATTGATAATCTTATAATTATAACAAAAAGATAAATAATATCTACGCCTATTATATTGCAAAAACCATTCAAAAAAAAATAGACAATGAGAATTATGAAGAAAATTTCCGTATTAGCGGTACTGATGATCATGGTTTCCATGACGTTTGGACAGATCACCAATTCCCAATTACCCTCTTGCACTTTTGAAAGCTGGAATGCGACCGGTTCGCCTGCACTTCCTACTCGCTGGCATTCCTACTCCGACATGGATTGCGAATTAGATGCGGCGACGTGCGAGGCTGCTGAAATTGCCGGTGCATTTTTAGATCACCATAAAAAAGTGGCTGGTAGAACCGGTTTCGGATGTCAGTTATATTCGGTCACAAAACATAATCGTATCCTTAATGGTGCTTTAACGACTGGCAAATCCAGAATTGCATCTATCCAAATAACGGATACGATCAACTACGTTTATACTCAACGTGAAGGAAACTGCCATTGGGAATTTTCCTGCCGTCCAGACTCCATTGCGCTTTGGGCACGCTTCAGCTTTCTGCAAAACAGCTATCCAACCGCTCCATTGAGAGTACAAATCCATGGAGATGTTGATTTCGTTGATATGCCCAACACCACCACAAGCACCCCTCAAGAAGGAAAAATCGCGAATGTTATGGGCACTATGACCAATCCGGCCACCACTCCTGTGAATGGTGTATATAAATCCGACTGGACGCGCTTTGCCTTCAAATTCAACTACTGGGATGCCAACAACAACCTTATCACCACCCCAACTCTGCAAAATACAGCACAACCATACTACGCCCTCGTTTCATTATCCACAAACACAAGACTTGGCTACGGAGAGAACGACAGCTTGACCATAGATGACATATTCTGCATCTATGACAAAGGGTTAGCCTCCTTGAAAATCGACGGAGTGGAGCACGACCTTCTCCGAGAGACCTTCAACACTTACGAATATTATACTCATGGTAATGTAGTTAACGGGCAACTCAACAATTCAGGAAGCATAACTCTTAATGACACAAGCAGACGCTGTTTCACTTCTTCTGGTGACCTTCCCCAAGTAACTATCGAGCCTAAATCATCCTTGATTTTGAACTACACCATAACCCAAGCCACTGTGGTCACCCCGCGATGCACCATCACAGTGATGCATAACGACAGTTCCACCTTCACCTACGTTATTCGATTCAACAATATAAAGCCCAAGCCCACCTTAAATCTTACTTATTCAAACAACCAACATTCCGCGTGCGAAGGCACACCGATTTCCGTAACCGCCACAGGCACATCCTCTGCCGGTCCTTTGCAATATTCTTGGAGTGACGGAACCATTGGCAATGTATTCCAACCCACGACTCCGGGCATTTACGATGTCACCGCTACTGTCACAGATGCCAACAATTGCTCATCATCGGCTCCTGCACACGTGGAAATCTTCCCTAAACCTAACATTACTATCAGCGGAAGTAATACTATTTGTTCAGGAAAAACGGCTACTTTGACGGCAGCTGGAGCCACCACATACCAGTGGTCCGATGGTTCAATAACTGCCAGTATCGTGGCTACCACCGGCGGCGAATACAGCGTCACTGGCACATCGAACGGCTGCACCAACACCGCCACTCATGTTCTCACTGTACAACCCACTCCTGTGGTGTCCATTAGCGGGCCTGATGCACTTTGCAGTGGCACTACCGCCACGCTCACCGCATCTGGAGCAAACACATATATTTGGAACAACGGCCATGACGAAGCAGATCTCACCATCGCCTCCTCCGGCACTTACAGCGTCACGGGAACGAACAGCTTTGGATGTTCTTCCAGCGCAACCCAAGATGTCAGCAACCTACAAACCCCGACAGTGAACATCATTGGGGACACTTTGGTTTGCGAAGGGTCGTCTATCACTCTTACAGCATCCAATCTGCTCACTGGCACTACTCTTTTATGGTCCAACAGCAGCACCAGCAACACCATCACGGTCAACAGCCAAGGCACCTATACTGTCACCGCCACTTTGAACAATTGCCAAGCAACTGCTTCACATTCTGTGATTTTCTCTTCTAAGCCAAACAACCCGACCGTCACTCCTGGCTCACGCTGCGGCAGCGGCCCCATCACACTCACCGCCAGCACCCCTTCTGAAAACACCCTCTTGTGGTATGCATCGGCAACCACCCAAAACATTGCAGGAACAGGACAAAGCTTCACTATCAACAACCTGCAATCTACTACCACCTATTATGTGTGTGCTGTAAACGAGGCGGGCTGCACTTCTTCGCGCGTACCTGTGCAAGCCACCATATTCAGTGGTCCCACCCCCCCCACTGTCTCAAATAATACCAGCTACTGTGGAGCGGGCAACTACACCTTGACCGCCACCACCACTTCTCCCAATACTGTGCAATGGTATTCGGACAACGATGGCATGAACATCATCCCTGCCACGCAAAACATAACACAAACCACCACATACTATGCTGCTTCCATTGACAACAATCAGTGTCGTAGTGCTTTAGTCCCCATGACTGTCACTATTAACGACATTCCCGCACAACCCACTGTCTCCACGAATCCCACCTCGCCGATCTGTTCCAACAGCAGTGTGACTGTAACCTTTAACGCCACCGCACCTGCCGGCCATGTTGTAAAATGGTACGACGGCAATATGCAGAGTGCCGGACAAGGAAACCAAATGAGCAAGTCGGTCAGTGGCAACAACACTTTCTATGCCTCCGTTTACAACAACAACACCCAATGCGAAAGCGATAAAACTCCCATAGCAATCGTCATTTACCCCATCCCCTCCGCTCCGACCGTCTCGATTGAAAGTGTTTGTGGGGAAAGCGACCTTGTTTTACCCACCCAAGGCAACACCATTACTTGGTATTCCGACCAAAGCGGAAACAATCAAATCTCTGTCAACCAACACATTACTCAAACATCCACTTTCTACGCCGCTGTGACAGACGACAACAATTGCCGTAGTGCCGTTGTTCCGGTGACCGCCATCGTAAAACCGACCTATAATACCTCATTCTACCAAACTGCATGCATGAGCTACACGTGGAACAACGAAACATTCACCAATAGCGGAGTCTATACCCGAACATTCCAGACTGTTTTAGGCTGCGACAGTGTTGTGACGATGAATTTGACCATCAATCCTGCAAAATCTTACAGTTTTGACACCACCGTTTGTGAACAATTCGTATGGATGAACCAAACTTATACAACCTCCCAAACTATTGTCAAAACGCTCACCAGCAGCGACAATTGTGACAGCATTGTCACGTGCTATCTTACAGTTTTAAGTCCTACTTATTCTACCCAAACCCTGCCCTTGTGCAGCAACCAACTCCCATACGAATATAAAGGTATTAACATTGTTGGACCCGGCACGATCATTATCACTACCACAAACGCTGCCGGATGTGACAGCATCATCACCGTGACTGTGACAATAAATTCCACACCTGCTACACCTAACATCACCTCGAATGACACATCTCGTTGCGGTAGTGGAAATTTGACTCTGAATATTCCCGCAGGTATGTATGGTAACACTTGCCGATGGTACAACACTGCCACAGGCGGAAATCCGATATTCACCGGAACATCATTTACCAACAACTACACTGAAAATACCGTATTCTACATTTCCAGCTATAACACCAACACAGGTTGCGAAAGTTCTCGTGTACCGATGCAAGTCACGGTGAACCCTGTGCCTTCTATTCCTATGATTGATGATTACGCTCGTTGCGGTGCCGGTTTAACGACCTTGAACGCTTTCATCGACATGAATGCAACCACCTGTCGTTGGTATTCCAACAATTCGGCCTCATCAGAACCATTCCACGTTGGCCTCACCTACTCATCCCACATTTCCAACACCACCTATTACTATGTAGAGAGTTACAATGCGAATACGAAATGTAAGAGCACGCGCAAACCCGTAACCGTCACGATAAACCCCGTTCCTGCCACCCCACAAGTCTCTGATGTCACCAACTGTGGTCCTCTCACTGCCGACTTCTCCACATACATCACCGCCAACAGTTCTCAACTGTATCGTTGGTACAACAGCAACAATATGCTCTTGGCTCAAAATGCGCACTATAACGCTACTGTTGAAGAGAGCACGACCATTCTCGTCAGCAATTACAATGCTCAGACCACTTGCGAGAGCGGAAAAAGCAGTCTCGTGATTACTATCAACCCGAGCTATGATCCGCAACACATCTTCGACACTGTTTGCCAAAACACTCATTATCAAGAACATGGTATTGACGAATTCCTGAATACACCTGGCGAGTTCCAGTTTGTCATCAACCAGACTGCCTCCACTTCTTGCGACAGCCTCGTGACTTTGCATGTGCGTGTCAATCCCGTCATCCGGGACACTGTCACCATCGACACCTGCGACTTATACACATTGAACGGCACAACGTACCAGAGTTCCGGTATTTACACGCAGTCCTTCACTGCTGCAAACGGCTGCGACAGCGTCATCGTCCTCGATTTGACTTTGCACTCCTCCTACCAAAACACCTTCTCTCGCATGATTTGCGAGGGTGGCAGCATTGTCTTTAACGGGCAAACGATCACGGAAGCCGGCACCTACACCGCCAACCTGACCTCCGTTTACGGCTGCGACAGCACCGTCACCCTGATGCTCTCCACCGGTTCCACCTATTTGGACACCATCACGGCACACGTCTGCTACGGTGAATCCTACCATCAGTACGGCTTCGACGTGGAGATGGCCACTCAGACCATGTTTATCTCCCATGACACCGTCTCTGCCAGCAACTGCGACAGCACCACCGTCCTGCATCTCATCGTGCATGATTTCGACACCACCTTCATCTCTGCTACGCGATGTTTTGGTAACGATTACAACGAGTTCGGCTTCCAGGTGCCCGCAGACACGGTTGGCGAGTTCGTGTTCACCAGGGTCATCCCGACCTCCTTCTGCGACAGCACCGTGATCCTCAACCTCACGATCAACCCTGTGGACTTGGAGGTGTTCTCCGATGAGATCTGCCAGGGTGACACCTACAACGCCCATGGCTTCGACACCACCTTTACAGAAGCGGGCTCCTTTGTCCTAATGCATTCCGCTTCCAATGTCTTCGGATGTGACAGCACCGTCGTCATCAACCTCACAGTGCACCCCACTTACCACCTGCCCCTGAACGAGTCTATCTGTGAAGGAGAGCACTACGACTTCAACAACCAGGAAATATACGTTGCCGGAACCTACACCGACACTCTCTCCTCCGTCCACGGGTGCGACAGCATCGTCACGCTACACCTGACTGTCAACCCCACTTTCAGCCACGACACCACCGTGGACATCTGCGATAACGACCTGCCCTTCCTCTGGAATGGCGATAGTCAATACAGCTTCTGGGAGTCTGATGACTACGACATCGCATTCCTCACCGCTGACGGCTGTGACAGCGTCATTCACCTGCACCTCAACGTCAACCCAACCTACGTGCAGGACACCAACGTCTCCGTCTGCCAGGGTTCGCTGCCTTATCTGTTCGACGAAAGCCACAGCTTCTCGCAGGCTGGCACCTACACCGTCAACCTCCTGACCGAAAACGGCTGCGACAGCATCTGGACCCTGCACCTCGCCGTTACCCCCAACATCGAACACGCCGCTTCGAAAACCATTTGCGACAACGAGCTCCCCTTCACTTTCATGGGTGAGACCTTCTCTGCAGCAGGCACCTACGACATCACCGAGACCGGTGACGACGATTGCCTCACCATCACACATTTCACGCTTGTCGTCAAACCTACCTTCCACCATTTCGACACTGTAACCGTATGTCAGGAGGAACTGCCCTTCTACTACGGTGACTCCATCCTCGCACAGGCTGGTTCCTACGACATTCACTTCTCTTCCGAACATTCCTGCGACAGTCTCGTTTCACTCCTTCTCAACGTTATCCCGACCGCTCAGGGAACCATGACGCAGTTCGTTTGTACCAGTGACTTCCCGTTCTCCTACGGCGGAGAGACATTCAATGCGGCAGGTGTCTATTCCGTCACCTTCCACCGTCCGGAGCTCTGCGACAGCGTCGTTACCCTTACCCTCATCGAGGCACCTGAAACACTTGTCGTGGACAGCGCCGTTGTCTGCGATCACGAGCTACCCTTCCTCTGGAGAGGCGGCGAATACACTCTGGGCGGCATATTCTATGACTCCCTCGTCTCCGTCCACGGCTGTGACAGCGTTTTCGCACTGGTGCTCACCGTCAACCCGACGCAGGTCGTCTTTGATGATGACATCCTTCTCTGCCAAGGCGACTCCACAATCTGGCGGGGTCTGCCCCTTTACGAGGCTGGTGTCTATCGCGACACTGTGCCCAGCATCAATGGATGCCGCGAAATCCACCAAGTGGCTGTCGTCGTTAATCCCTCCTATCTCTTCCACGACTCCGTCACCGTCTGCAGCGACGACCTGCCCTACCTCTGGCGTGGCATGACACTCCACGAGGCCGGTGTTCGTGAGGACTTCCATCAAACCGAGGGTTCCTTCTGCGACAGTATCTACCGGCTGACGCTCTTCGTCAACGCCTCCTACCACGCCACCGAGACCGCTGCCGTGTGCGACTACGAGCTGCCCTACCTTTGGCACGGCCTTGCACTCTCCGAAAGCGGGACATACTACGACACTCTCGTCTCCGCCGAAGGATGCGACAGCACCTTCACGCTTCTCTTCTCTGTCAACAGCTCCCTGCACGAAATCCTCGCCGACACCATCTGCCAGAACGCCCTGCCATACGCTTGGCGCGGGCACGCCATCAACGACGCCGGCTTCTACGCTGACACCTTGCCTAACGACGCCGGCTGCCTCGACATTTTCGAACTACACCTGTACGTGATCCCCGCTGATGTTACCACCATCTTTGACACCGTCTGCGCCGGAACACTCTACCAACTCCACGGATTCGACACCCTCGCCCTGATGCCCGGCACACTTTACGCAAGCCACTCGTTGACCAACTCCAACGGCTGCGACTCCACCGTCAACCTCGTCCTCACCGTCTCGCAATCCTACCTCTTCGAAACTTTCGCCGAAACCTGCGAGAACGTCCCTTACGAGTGGCGAGGAGGTGAGTTCCTCACCGAAGGTTCCTACTTCGACAGCCTCGTATCCTCGCTCGGATGCGACTCCGTCTTTGTGCTGCATCTCTCCATCAACCCCACCTTCGACATCTTCGTCTCCGACTCCGCCGTCAGGGAGCACGAATACGCTTACGGCAACTTCGTGGTCACCCCCGCTGACAGCGGTACCTTCGAATACGACATCCAGTACTACACCCTCGCAGGATGCGACTCCGTCGTTCACCTCACCCTCTACGTCGCTTTCAATGAAGGTGTTGAAGAGTTCACCATGACGCCCGAATTCAAATTCTTCCCCAACCCTACCAGCGCTATGCTCAACATCCGCGGCGAGCGCATGACTCGTATCGAGGTCTTCGCCCTCAACGGCAAACTAGTCTTCCGCGGCACCCCCGACACCCCTGAGTCCACTGCAATCGACGTATCCAGATTCGCCGCTGGACACTACTCCGTCCGCGTCACCCTTGACGATGGAAAATCCGTCTCCGGAAAGATCATCATTAATCGTAGATAATCACCACAATACACCTTGTAGAGACGCGACAAATCGCGTCTCTACTTTTTTAAAGAAAAAAGAATGAGATTACGGGAAAAATCATATTGGGTCCAACTGTTGGTATTAGCCCTTTTCATGATTGGCGGAATGCTGATTTCCACCTCGTTGAGTGAACTGCTGATACTGTTCCTTTATCATACCACATCCATGCTGGAGGCCTCCGACCCCGTGACAGCCATCCGCTTGTCGCAAACAATCATCACCATCGGCACCTTCCTATTGCCCTCCATGCTCTTCGCTTACTGCCAAGACAGACTATGGTTTAACTATAGTGCAGCCAATCGGAAACCACCCTACACCATGACCAATATGGTGCTTATTCTCTCCATCACGCTGTTACCCGTCGTGGGCGTGTTGTCGGCTTTCAACCAAAGCATCATGCCACAGGAAGGCTCCGTAGCGGAATTCATGCGCAACATGGAAGAGAGTGCGGAGCATATTCTTGAACTCGTCACGGCACAGCGTAGCACCTGGGATCTCATCTCTAATCTGCTGATATTCGCCCTATTAGCAGGTATTTGTGAAGAATTTTTCTTCCAAGGAGCATTACAACCGCTAATGATGAGATGGACGAAAAATCCACATGTGGGAATTCTTCTCACCGCCTTAATATTCAGTGCATTGCATTTTCAATTCTACGGATTTATACCCCGATTCATATTAGGCCTCTATTTGGCATACCTTTTCTACTGGAGTCGTTCTCTTTGGTTGCCGGTTTTAGCGCATGTGCTGCACAATGCCCTTTCTTTGCTGGTCGATTACACTTTGCAAGGCCGAGGTATCGACACCAATAACATGCAATTCACGGACGTTCGCGGTTCTATCCCAACTGCCATCACATGCACCCTCGTCAGTGCCATGGCCATCGTGTATCTCTGGCGCACATATCGCGACAGCAACGTATAAACCATACTCCAGCTTAGGGCTCGCTCATCCCATCTGACATACGATCCCCCTTCTATCCCATAATGGAGAATGTTTTTATATATTCCTGTAACAGTGTAACCGTTATTTAAGGGACAGGATCGTAACCACTACCACCCCACGGATTACAAGACAACACCCGCTTCAGGGTTAACCAAGAACCTTTGAAAGGCCCGTGCTTCCGTATTGCTTCTATTCCATAGTTGGAACATGTTGGCGTGTAGCGACATGCGCGACCAATAAAGGGCGAAAGGGTCACTTGGTATAACTTTATCATCCCGATCAAAAGCTTGGACAATAAGTTTTTAAATCCATCATACAACTTACCAATCATGATTAGGCCTTCAATTTAGCTTGCAACTGCTGGAATATTTGTTGAGCGGCGACTTCCACTTGATGAAAGGTGGGCAACTCGGAACCAACCATCATCCAACAAAGGTTCAGGGCAAGGTTTTCCGGCAATTCAAATTCCTGATTATGAATACGATATGCTTCCCTAAGCAGTCGTTTCACTCTATTGCGTTCCACGGCATGATGGAAACGCTTCTTTGAGACTAAAAAAGCCACCTTAGGCGCTTTTCGGTCTTCGTTTTTTTCTATTGAATAGAAACATTTGATCGGAAAGGAGAACACAGCATCACGCTGCCGCACGATGTTTTTGATGAGGAGCGAAGATTTCAGACGGGCAGATTTCGGGAGGGTGAATTTAACGTCTTCTATTGGCATATTCCTTCAAAAAAGCATCCATTGCCTCGGTCAACGAAGGGTACTCCTTAGTAGGTGCCATCACGTGAAGTTTCCATCCTGCCTCTTCAACAGCCTGTTCCGCAGCTTTGCCCAATGCGGCAAAAACTTTCTCCCCCTGTTGGAAATCCGGAAAATTGGACTGCAATGACTTCACTCCATTCGGACTGAAGAAGACAATCATATCATACTTGTTGATATCCACGTCGTGCACCAAGTCAGCATGGGCTATCTTGAACACCACTGCCTGAGCAAACTTGATTTCGTTTTCCGTCAACATGGCTTCCAGCTGGGGTGCAATGCCGTCTTGGCTGCATGGAATCAACATGCTGACATTCTTGTTCTTAATCAGCAGGTCATAAAAACTTGACACCTGTGCGTCCTTAGCCGCAAAAACACGACGTTTACGATAGGGAACATATTTCTGCATATAGAGTGCGATAGACTCCGTTGCGCAAAAATACTTCATCGATTCCGGCATTTCCAAACGCATATCCTTGCACAATTCAAAGAATTTGTCGATAGTATTGGTACTGGAAAACACGATGGACTCATAATCCAAAATGTTGATATGAGTTTTCCGAAATTCGAGTGCTGTAGTACAATTGATTTTAAAGAATTTGTAGAAATCAATATTGATACTGTACTTTTTCTTCAACTCTGCGTACGGAGATCTTTCAAAATCTTCCGGCGCATTTTGCGAAACCAGTATGTTTTTTATCTTCATTTCTGTATTTTATAATCCTTTGAAAATTTATCTTAAAAAATTGTCCATCAAATAATTAATATAAACTTTAGCCCCACTAACCACGGCAAAATTTCAAGGGTGCAAAAATAGAGAAAAAAATGAAACCCACGACCATTTATAGAATTATTTTTCATCAGTTGAAAAGCCCATGTAAGAAAAAGGAGCGCAAGTATCACCGCAAGAATATAATAACAGGTACGGAGCTGCATGTAATGGATGATTATCAGCATTGGGAAAAGGAGGATGGCAAAATTGGTCATGAAGCTGAACTTGTATTGATTCATAGCTGCAGACTCTTTTTGACGACCGTAGAGTGTGGCGTAAAGCTGATTGCAGAGCAACTTCAGGAAAAAGGCCGACAACAAAACACCAAAACAGATGCCGACATTGGCAATAAACGGCAGTCTGGACATAACTGGAGAGAGATAGGTGTTCCCGAACATGACCAAACCTGTAGTAATCGTAAGAAGATCAAACACTAGCAGAAGGAGCGAGGACCTCTCCTCAAGAATCTTCACTTCACGTTGGACGAGTGAAAAATGACGTTGGGAGACCAATGCCCGGCAAATCAGGAACAATTTCCGACGAAAAGCTACGACAATAATGGTAAACAGGAGCAATAACACACAGAATATCAGCGTAATCCAGTTGTTAGGTTGCGCCACGCTATCCCATTGGAATTGCGTTACGGTAAGCCAATGCCGCGTAAACATGGCACTTGAAGTAAGAAATAAAATAACCTGAGGCTATACTATCTGACCAACAATTTCTTGGTACAAAGCATTTTTCCATCAGATTCAACGCCATAGAAATAGACACCAGCATTGAATTTGGAAATATCCACTTGCTTTTTACCTGCAAAAGAAACCTCTGTGCGGTACACTTCTCTACCTGTCAAATTCTTGATTACCAAGAAAGAGCTGCTGTTCGGAGCCATATAGTCAATGTTCACGATGCTCTGAGCAGGATTTGGATATGCGCGAAGGGTTTTCGCAAGTTCTGCTGGACGGATACCCGATCCGCTGCCGAAGCAGACATAGAAGGAAACCTTGTCGGATTCGTTATTGACAACAAAAAAGGTAAATCTAACCACTGCCGTTTGTCCGTTGCCTGCGTACGTGGCGTGGAAGGCATTCTCCATGTCGGCTGTAATCGTCTCATTTGCAAGAATTTCCAACGTGGAAGAAAGGCTTCCAGGGTAGCACTCACCGATGCAGAAGTAGATATCATCCGCATCACCGCTGTATGCCACCACCTCTTTCCGAACGCGGAACAGGACATCATCATCGGTGACGTTCTCATACCCCAGATAAACGCTGACCTCATCATATCCAGCAGCCAACGGCACAAAAACCGTATCACCGTCATTAACGGCGTTGTTATTGTGAAACAATTTGATTGACTGTGCGTTAGCCGTCACAGCAAACATTACCAACAGGAGTGTAAATATTCTTTTCATAACTTAATTTTTCTATTTTAATCCAGTCTGCAAAGATACACTTTTTTGACATCGCTCGGTGAGGCAAGTTTAATTTTTTTTGGCTGTTGGTTAGATTCGCTGTCGGTTACTCTGTTTTAACATGAAACAACCAACACGCAGTAACCAACGAAAAAGGCGCACCAAAATGATGCGCCTCCGAGTAATTTATACTAAAAGAGCATTATTTTTTGCGTCTTTTGGGTTTGAGATTGTGTTTTGCAACAAATTCGTCCAAAACTTCCTTCAAAGTAGGAGTACCAATCTCTTGCAGCTCGTAACCGACCTTCACAACGGGTTGTTTGATCTTGATGAAACGAGGCAGGTCGATAGGAGTACCGACAACAACAGCATCACAAGGAGTGTTGGCGATGGTCTTCTCGAGGTCTTTCATTTGCTCTGCGCCATAACCCATAGCGGGCAGCAAAGTACCGATGTTCGGATAAATCTCGAAGGTTTCGGAGAGTTTTCCAACGGTATAAGGTCTCGGGTCAACGAGTTCAGCACCGTGTTTCAGAGCGGCAACTGTACCAGCACCGATCTTCATCTCACCGTGGGTCAATGTAGGACCATCTTCCACGACGAGGACTTTCTTGCCCTTGAGCAGTTCGGGTTTGTCAACCGTGAGGATAGAAGCAGCGTCGATTTGCTTAGCCGTCGGGTTGATTTTGCGCAGGTTAGCGCGAACGGTGTTGATGTTGTCCAAAGAAGCGGAGTCGATCTTGTTGATAACAATAACGTCAGCCATGCGAGCGACAACTTCGCCAGGATAATAGCTCACCTCAGCACCGGGACGCAACGGGTCAGCAACGCCGATGGTCAAATCCGGAACGTAGAACGGGAAGTCGTTGTTACCGCCGTCCCACAGCACGATGTCGCAGCCGTCGGGATCGTTCTCAGCACCAGCCATCTCAACCCACTTGCCGGTTTGAGGATCTTTGGTCTTACCACCCTTGAGGATAGCTTCGTAATCGACACCAGCGTAGATGACGTTACGTTTGGTCACCACATGGGGCTCGTACTCTTCCATCTCTTCGATGGTGCAGTTTTGATATTTGAGGTCATCGACACAAGCGAAACGTTGGACGATTTGTTTGTTCAAATCGGGATCGTAAGGCATGGGGTGACGCACGGCGACCACTCTGAAGCCCATTCCAACGAGGTATTCGATGATCTTACGGGAAGTCTGAGACTTACCGCAACCTGTACGGGTAGCACCGACAGCGATGACGGGCTTTTTGGATTTCACCATGGTGTCCTTCGGGCCCATGAGCCAGAAGTTAGCGCCAGCAGCGTTCACGATAGCGCTGATGCCCATGACGTATGCGTAAGGTTTGTCGCTGTATGCGAACACGCAATCGTCAACGTCGAATTCCTTGATCAGTTCGGCCAACTTGGATTCCGGATAGATCTTGATGCCCTTCGGGTAAAGATCTTCACCAGCGAGTTCCTTCGGATACATACGGTCGTCGATACCGGGGATTTGCTCAGCGGTAAAAGCGACTACGTTGTAGTTTTTGTTGTGACGGAAGAAGGTGTTGAAATTGTGGAAGTCTCTTCCAGCAGCACCGATAATGATCACATTTCTAACTTTTTTTCTCATAAAACTTTAATTTTTTGATGTTTATAAAAATGTTATAGAGTTTATTTTCGTTTTTTGCGGGTGCAAAGGTATAATTTTTTTTCATACGGAACATCTTTGTGGATTTTTTTTGAAAAAAAAGGACGAAAACTTTTCATTCCCGTCCTTTTACTTCATGTTTCAAGTCTCAGTCTTTCACGCAGCGAACCGAACGCCCCACTCTTTTATTTGCAGTTTCACTTATGATTATTGTCTTTAAATTGTACTTCCAACTGTGTTGAATTGCTTCCGTATTGCTCTTTGAGGTGGATGTCCAGAAGGTGGCATCTAAGTTGGAGATATAGGTATTCGACGTATAGTAACCAGCGGGAACAGCGAAAAATCCCGAACTGTTGCGCGAGGACCAGCCATAATCTCCGGGTACACCTACGGGATCGACCTCGTTTTTGGGCCGCCAGAAGTCGCTTCCTGAAAGCCTTCCCGCTGGAGAATCATCAGCCAGCGTGGCTTCCATCTCTGACCATTCTGCGCTGCTCGGCACATGCCACCCTTCGGGACAGATGCCCCGTCGGTTGAAGAACGAAATGTTGAACATTTCCGTGGCCGAAGTGTCCATCGCGCCCGCCCAGTTGTAGAGCATTCCGCTCAAACTGGTGTCGTTCACGCTGGTGGGGATGTTATCTTCGACATTTTCAAAATAATATGCCTTGTAGTAATTTTCATCTGAGTATCCTACAGATTCTCCATTGGAAAGATACCCCTTCGGCGAGGTAGTGCAGCGCATGTTCTCCCTCGTCCAGCATTGGTTGCCGATTTTCACCGTGTTATAGAGATTGCCTTCGTGGTCGGTCACCGTGGGCTGGCCCGGACAAGGATTGTGGATTGTCGGAAAGACAACCTTGTCCGTTGTAAACATCATCTCCTCACCGTAATAGACACTGTCTGCCGTGGCCACGAACGTCCTGTAGGTGTATTGGGTGTCGGGGATGAGTGTGGTAAGCTCGTATGACATCGCCTCGCCTGAAGCATCCGCCACGTTGTAGCTGCTCGCGCCAACGGTCTTCCACTCGAAGCCCGTCGAAATGACGGTCAAATTGCCGGGATTGGAATATGACCCGAGCAGCGTGGCTTTGACCGTGGTGACACCGGTGGCATTGGCGGTGATCACCGTGGGAGGCTCTACCGAGTTGTCGGTGCCATCGCGGAGACAGCGGACAGAAAGGCCATATTCCGCAAAGTCATCCTTATGATTAACATTGGTGTTCAATGCAAACATGTATAGCACGTAGGCTTTGTCTTCGTTTGTGAGACTGACACCTGCGAATGTGGAAGACCAGAAAATGGCGTCCAAGGTAACATTATTAAAAGCTCCATCATAATAATAGCCTGCAGGAATAGCTGAAAAACCTGTCATGTTATTGTTTGTTTTCTGGCACACGCCACAGGACGAAATGTTCGTCCCACCAATACAATCTGTCCAATATTGTTTGGAGGCCAATGCAAAGGCAATGTCGTTGTTGCTGTTGTCGCACCAAAAGTTGTTGTTGCCCATCAGATAGTCGGTCAGGAGATGCCAGTCGGCATTGCTCGGCACGTGCCAGCCCGCAGGACAGAGCTTGCTGTTGCCCGTGTCAGCCGCCGCATACCAAGTGTAGTAGAGCCCAAAAATGGAATCCGTATAATTTCCAACCTCATTCGCCGCTGGCCGGTAATAGGTCGCCTGAGAGCCCGGAATTTGGATATCGTGGCCATCGCGGTATCTCGTGGTGCGCAGATTGGTCTTGGTCCAGCACTGCTCACCAATCAGCACCGTCTCGTACAGGTTTCCATCGGCGTCAATCATCTTGTCGGTGCCGCAGGAGAATGTGGCGGGTTCGGGCTGCGGTTCGAGAATGCCCATGGTCTCTCGCAGGGTTGTTATCTGCTCGGGTGTCATCGACTCCACCACGTCGATAAAACCCTCGACGCTGACATTATCGACATACAAGGCATACGGGACCGCATTCACTGGCATGATGCTACTCACGTGGGTCCCGTCAGGCAGCGTGAATTCGGAAATGATGTAGGCCGCGGGCCAGCTCACATCGGACAGGTTACCGTTTTTCAGGGTGCCATTGCCAACAGTCAGTCTCACTAATCCGTTTTGGTTGGTGGTCGTCTGGTGGGTTTCCGAATAGACGACGGGGTTGCCATTCGATGCGGGCGAAATCGCGATTCTCACCGTCACATTCTCATTGGTCACCAGCTCGTTGTCGTTGTTTCGCACCACAGCCGAGTAGTTCAGCCTCTGCGCAGTTGCCGTGACTGCCACCAAGATGAGTGTTGTTATTAGGATAATGGTTTTGTTCATATTTCTGTTACATATTGTTCTGTATTAATCCAGGGTTCAATTCGTTTACCCCGGGTTGACACATGTCAGACTTGCAGCCCTTTTGGAATGTATCCTATATATTTTAATCGCCAGTGGTGATGCCAAGAGCTGCGCGCAAGGCGGCCTTCTGGTCGTCAGTCATCTTCCCCACTGCTTCCAAGACGGCCTCGGGGCTGAATTTTTCGCCATACAAGGCATACGGCACAGCATTCACTGGCGCAGTATTGATCACGTGCGAGTTGTCGGGCATGGTGATGTCGGTGGTGATGTAGGCCATAGGCCACTTCACATCGGACATGGTTCCCGTTGTGTTTGATCCGTCTCCGATGGCCAGCGATAGCAGGCCGTTCTGGTTCGTCTGCACCGTATGAATTTCTGTATATACAGGATCATCACTCAGGCTATTTGCGATGGAGACCACCACCGTCAGGTTCTTGTCTGCCTGCAGCACGTTGTCACTGTTGCGCACCACGACCGAATAGCTCACTTTCTGGGCGGTGGCCATGACCGCCATCAGGACTACTGCGATGAAAGTTATGATTTTTTTCATATTTTTGGTTTTTATTATTTTGAATACCCAAGGGCCACTCTGTTCTCTCTGGGTTGACACATATTGAGTTTGCTGTTCTCTTGGAAAAGTGCTAACTGTTTTTGACGCAGCGAACGCTCAATCCGTCATTTGCGCCAGGGTGACCTTCCAATGGAGTGTTACAATAATATTGCAATTGCAGAGACACGCCATGGTTCGTCTCTACACCATCCACGGCCGTCGGAGCCACCGTCCACCAGTCGGCCCGGGTGCCGAGACCCTCGAAGCGGGACAGAGCCGCGTTGTATTTCCCAGCCGGGAGGGCAGAGAAGCCAGATTTGTTCGTATTGTTGTTGGGGAGGTTCCACAGCGTGGAGGTGCGGATTTCCTCGGCAGGAAGTAGCTTCACGGCCATCATCTCTACCGATGTCGGGATGTGCCAGCCATCGGGACAAATTCCCTGCACATAGCCGTTCACCGGGACGACATGTCCGTCGGCATCTGCATTCACAGCTGACATCCACGTATAGAGACGACCGTACGTGGTGTCGTTGTGGTCTTTATCGGGATACGTCGCAGAATGGTAGATCATCGATTCGTCAATTTCCGTGACACCGTCGGCGTAATGCTGGGAACGCAGGTTTTTCTGCGTCCAGCAATAACCGGCCACCACCACTGTGGGATACGTGTTCTGGTCGCCATCCTCCACAGTGGCAGGACAGAGCATGGCGTAGAGATTTACCACACTGTCGCAACCGTAACTGGTAAGGTAATGGATTGTGTTCTCCCCTTCCACGACCTGATAATCTTCACCGCCTTTCAACCTGCTGCCTTCAATGACTGGAAAAACGCCGCTGAACGTCTTATTCGCGGTGAACTCATAGACAGGGAAAACAGTGAGTTGTAGAATGGTGAGGCGATCATAACCATCTATTTCCGCCATATTATTCTCGTATGTCGAGCCGTATGATTGGGTACCTACTGTCAGGTCTGAGATATTGTACCCGTGGTCCGTATAGGGTTCGTTTACGCAAGCTGAGTCTTCAATAGTCACCGTCATCAACTGAGACTGGTTCACGCCCTCCGACATATTATAGCCTCCGCCAGAGAACTCCATGTCAAACGATTGGCCGAACACCATGGAAATATTCTGTTCGCTCTTGCTACCCGCATTAAATCCATAAACGGTCTGCGGCTTGGCATCCAGCTTTGATACAGCTGACGAACAAACAATTAACAAAACAAACATATAATAATTCTTCATAAGATAATGGTCTTTAAAAATAAATGCGAAAATACAAAAAAGAACGTGTCAGTTCCTGTTAAAAAATGTTAAAACCCAAGTTTGTTTATTCTTTTTGGGTTATTTTATAACAACCGTTGCAGATATTCGAAATTTATGTACATTTGCGCCCTCGAATTCATTCAATATTATATATAGGCTTATGAAAGACTTAAGAGCAGAATTGCAGGCACTGGGCATTGAGAACCCGGTCGAGATTTTCCACAATTTGTCATACGACGAACTGTACAAACATGAGACCAACCCCGCACTGACGGGCTATGAGAAGGCATACCTGACCAAATCGGGGGCCCTTTCCGTCGATACAGGCATCTTCACCGGCCGCTCGCCCAAAGACAAATACATTGTGAAAGACGAGAACACGAAAGACAACGTGTGGTGGTACGACCCCAACAAGAAGGGTTCCGACAACAAGCCCATCGATCACAAGACGTGGGAGCACTTCCGCGTGCTCTGCCAGAAGCAGCTTTCCGGCAAGAAGGTCTATGTGATGGACGGTTACTGCGGTGCCAACGAGAACTCCCGCATGAAGGTGCGCTTCGTGTCGGAGGTGGCTTGGCAGGCCCACTTCGTGAAGAACATGTTCATCCGTCCCTCTGAAGAGGAGCTGGCCGACTTCGAGCCCGATTTCGTGGTTTTGAATGCCGGCAAGACCACCAATCCCAACTGGAAAGAGATGGGGCTGAACAGCGAGGTCTTCGTGGCCTTCAACCTGACGGAGCGCATGGCTTTGATCGGCGGTACCTGGTATGGCGGCGAGATGAAGAAGGGTATCTTCTCCGTGATGAACTACTTCCTCCCGCTCAACGGCATGGCCGCCATGCATTGTTCCGCCAACGAAGGCAAGAACGGCGACACCGCCATCTTCTTCGGTCTCTCCGGCACTGGCAAGACGACCCTCTCCACCGACCCGAACCGCGCTCTCATCGGCGACGACGAACACGGCTGGGACGACAACGGCGTCTTCAACTTCGAGGGCGGTTGCTACGCGAAGTGCATCAACCTCAGCGAGGAGAAAGAACCCGACATCTTCCACGCCATCAAACGCGATGCTTTGTTGGAGAACCTTGTGGTGGATGCCGAGGGCAACATCGACTTCAACTCCGCGGAGAAGACCGAGAACACCCGCGTCTCCTACCCCATCTACCATATTAATAATATAGTACGTCCGGTGTCACGCGGCACGCACCCGAGCAAGATCATCTTCCTTTCAGCCGACGCTTTCGGTGTGCTGCCTCCTGTCTCCATCCTCAACAAGGAGCAGACCATGTACTACTACTTGAGCGGTTACACAGCTAAGTTGGCCGGCACAGAGCGCGGCATCGTGACCCCTCAGCCGACCTTCTCCTCCTGCTTTGGCGCGGCATTCCTGTTGCTGCACCCCACAAAATACGCTGAGGAATTAGCCAAGAAGCTTGAAGAGCACAACGCCACGGCTTATTTAGTGAACACCGGTTGGGCTGGCGGCGGCTACGGCGTCGGCGAGCGCATCTCGCTGAAGGCTACCCGCGCCATCATCACAGCCATCCTCAACGATGAGCTCAAGAGTTGCGAAACCGAAATTGTGAAGCCCTTCAACTTGGTGATTCCCAAACATGTGACTGGCGTTGACGACAGCATTTTGAATCCCGAGAACAGCTGGGCTGACAAGGACGCTTTCAAGAAAAACGCCGACGAACTGGCCGCTGCATTCATCAAAAACTTCGCCAACTTCAGCGACACCGAGGAAGGCAAATCATTGATTCCTTTCGGCCCGCAGATTTAAGGCAACAGGGACTAGGCAACAGGCAATAGTTTTGGACTTCGCAGTAATCTATTGCCTTTTGCCTTTTGCCTTATAACTTAACAACCAAATATTTACGAATTATGAAACTGTTACTAATAAGCAATTCAACCAACTACAAGGAACCCTACCTGGGTTGGTGCCAGCCGCTGATCGCAGAATTCCTGCAAGGCACGGCTGACGAAATCCTGTTCGTGCCGTACGCCGGTGTGGATGTGGGCGGCAAGGTCTATCCCGAAAGCTACGACAGCTACACGGCTCGCGTGCGCGGCGTGTTCGAGAAATTCGGCAAAAAGGTCGTTTCCGTACACGAGGTCAGCGACCCTGTGGCGGCGGTCAACAACGCGAAGTTCATCATGGTGGGCGGCGGCAATACCTTCCACCTGGTGGCCGAGCTGCATCGCAACAAGCTCATCAAGCCCATCCGCCGCAAGGTAATGGAGGGCACGCCCTACATGGGCTGGAGCGCAGGTTCCAACGTGGCCTGCCCCACCCTGTGCACCACCAACGACATGCCCATCTTGATGCCCGAAAGCTTCGACTGCCTCGACCTCGTGCCGTTCCAGATCAACCCGCACTACATCGACCCCTATCCAGAGGAGATTAACGACCGTATCCGTCACGGAGGTGAAACCCGTCAGGTACGCTTGAACGAGTATCTTGCTGTAAACAAACAAATCACCGTCGTCGGTCTGCGCGAAGGCACCGCCCTCTGGGTCGAGAACGAGCACATCACCCTCAAGGGCACGCGCAACATGATTGTGCTGCGCTACGGCAAGGAGCCCGAGGAGATTGTGCCGGGTTCCGTATTCGGCTACGACATTGCACCTGTGAATGTCTAACGACCATAGATATATATGACTGGCTTACAGAAAGGCGTGTCAAAGATGACACGCCTTTTCATTTACGCCTGACCGAAAAGCTTCCATCTTTAAAAAAAAATGCTATCTTTGCCGTTTAGTTAAAAAGAGAATAATCAAACAGCAATAATATGACTTTACAAGAGTTTCAAGCAGATTTGAGAGCGGGCATTCCGGCTGAAATCCCCGCCGCACAACCCTACAATCCTACCGTCAACCACGCGCCGAAACGCAAGGACATCCTCACCAAGAAGGAGAAACAGCTGGCCCTGCGCAACGCGCTCCGCTACTTCCCGGCTTCGCAGCACGCCGCATTGGCTCCCGAATTCGCCAAGGAGCTGCACGACTACGGCCGCATCTACATGTACCGCTACCGTCCGACCTACGAGATGTACGCCCGTCCCATCGAGGCGTATCCCGCCAAGTGCCAGCAGGCGGCGGCCATCATGCTGATGATACAGAACAACCTCGACCCCGCCGTGGCGCAGCACCCGCACGAGCTCATCACCTACGGTGGCAACGGTGCGGTCTTCCAGAACTGGGCGCAGTACCGCTTGGTCATGAAATACCTGTCGGAGATGACCGATGAGCAGACCCTCGTGATGTACTCCGGTCACCCGCTGGGCCTCTTCCCGTCGCACAAGGACGCCCCCCGCGTGGTCGTGACCAACGGCATGGTGATCCCCAACTACTCCAAACCCGACGACTGGGAACGGATGAACGCGTTAGGCGTCAGCCAGTATGGTCAGATGACCGCCGGTTCTTATATGTACATCGGACCGCAAGGCATCGTGCACGGCACCACCATCACGGTGCTGAACGCCAGCCGCAAGATTGGTGGCGAAATCGGTGGAAAGCTCTTCGTTACCGCTGGTTTGGGCGGCATGTCGGGCGCACAGCCCAAGGCCGGCAACATCGCCGGTGTGGTCTCCATCACCGCTGAAATCAACCCCGCCGCCACACAGAAACGTTACGCGCAGGGCTGGGTCGATGAAGTGCACGAGAATCTCGACGAACTCTTCGTGAAGGTGAACGAAGCGCGCGCTCAAAAAATCGCGAAATCCTTCGCTTACCAAGGCAATATCGTGGATTTGTGGGAGTATTGCGCCGAGCATGACATCCAGGTCGATCTCGGCAGCGACCAGACCTCCCTGCACAACCCATGGGCAGGCGGCTACTACCCTGTGGGCATCTCCTTTGAAGATGCCAAGCAGATGATGGCCGACTATCCCGAAAAGTTCAAAGCCGCTGTGGAGGCCAGTTTGCGCCGACATGTGGCCGCCATCAACAAGCTGACAGCCAAGGGCATGTACTTCTTCGACTACGGCAACGCCTTCCTGCTGCAGTCCTCACGCGCTGGTGCCGACATCCTCAAGGAGGACGGCAGCTTCCGCTATCCCTCTTACGTGCAAGACATTATGGGACCGATGTGCTTCGACTATGGTTTCGGCCCGTTCCGCTGGGTCTGCACTTCCGGCAAGCCTGAGGACCTCGATGTCACCGACCATATTGCCATGGACGTGCTGAAGGAGATCAGCGACCACGCACCCGCCGAGATTTCGCAACAAATGCGCGACAACATCACCTGGATCAAGGGTGCCAAAGAGAACCACCTCGTGGTGGGTTCACAAGCTCGCATTTTATACGCTGACTGTGAGGGTCGCACGAAGATCGCCGCCGAATTCAACAAGGCGGTTCGCGACGGCAGATTGTCAGCTCCCGTCGTGTTGGGCCGCGACCATCACGACGTTTCCGGCACGGACTCCCCCTTCCGTGAGACCTCCAACATCTACGACGGCAGCAGCTTCTGCGCCGACATGGCCGTGCAGAACGTCATCGGCGACGGTTTCCGCGGCGCCACGTGGGTCTCGATCCAC
>Ga0247610_10001844_pt1 | contig 25462 bp, 10 predicted proteins | sample 174DNAGHGhighgp2_FD_193483 | JGI IMG/M metagenome (GOLD analysis project Ga0247610, IMG submission 193483) | Sheep rumen microbial communities from Palmerston North, Manawatu-Wanganui, New Zealand - 1742 DNA GHGhigh gp2 | ecosystem: Host-associated > Mammals > Digestive system > Stomach > Rumen...
ATCTCCCCTCCTATCGAACTGGCCAGTCGCCGGCAGATAGGCAGGCCGAGACCGATACCCTCCTTGAAGTTGTCGGCAGCCTTCTCGAATAGGTCGAAGATGCGATTCCTGTCCTCAGGCCTGATGCCGACGCCAGTATCCTCCACAATCAGTCGGACCTGACGGGCGGCCTTGTCATATTCGCAGCGCAGTTCGATATGGCCTTCCTCCGTGAATTTCTCAGCATTTTCAAAAACATGAGTCAGGATGCGGTTCACGGTCGACGGATGGGTACGCACCGTAAAGTCATCGGCCACGTTGGTCGTGAATCGCGTCTCTACCCTCTCGTTGGAATGTTCAGCTACTGAATGCAGGAACTTACGACACTGGTCGTTGATCGCCACATCCGTCAGTTCCGAATCAGAACGCTGTCCGTTCTCACTCTCACTCGTCGATAGTTCGAGCACCTCGCCGACGATGGTTGTGATGAGATCCACATTATAGGCAATGCGCTCCTGCATGTCCTGCTTCTCCTCATCCTTCAGGTCGACTCCCGGCTGACAGAGCAGACTGGAGAATCCTCCGATGGCATTGAGGGGGGTGCGTATCTCATGGCTCATGTTGTTGATGAAGGCCGTCTTCATGCGGCTCGACTCCTCAGCAAGAACCAGGGCTGACTTTAGTTTCTTGTTCTTGTCCCAGATGATGCGCATAAGCCGACGGCGGCCCATGATATAGATAATCAGGAATACCACTATGATTACCATGATCCAGTTGGTAAGCCGCTTCACAGTCTTTCTGTTTTCCGAAGCCTCCTCGCGCGACTTCATCAGTGTCAGTTCTGTTGACAACTGATCGAAGTTGGCATTCCTGACGATACTGAACAGGGAATCGGTTTCTGCGAACCTACGCCTCACGGCCTCGTAGCGGTTGTCAGTGTCGCCGGCAAGATGATAGATACATACGGCCACCTGCGAACTGTCGACATTTACACTGCCTTCCTTCAGTTTGTCGATGGCTTTCTGATAAGCACCGTCGAAGGTGAGGCGGGCTATCTCTACCAGTTTGTCATACTGGTGATTGAATGCCGGATCACCTTGCTGCCGTAATTGTTCATACTCACGATAGGTCTGTTCGAAATTTTCTTTATCGCCATTCATGAACTCGACATAGATCTTCACGGCTTTCGCTTGTGACAGGTTGTCGGTATCCTTTCTTTCCTCTGCAAGCGCTACTGCCTGGGTGGCGTATCCGATGGCCGATGACGGGTTCCGGATGCTGAGCAGCTGAGCCAGATCGCGCAGGGTGACCATCGTAAACTTAGGGTCGCGGTCGCCCACTTCGTCGAGCGCCTGAACAAAATACTCTTCTGCCCTACGGGTATCGTGGCAGGCCCGATAGATGTTTCCCGTCAGGGCACTGGTGAGGTAATAATAGTCTGCAGAATTGTTCTTCCTGATTTCCGCATCGAGCGCCTGAGCCGTCTGTATGGCGCGTGGCAGATGATGATGCCTGAGATCGTAGAATCCCTCGTTGGTCTTCGTCTTATAATACGATTTCCAGTCGTTCGTGCTCTTCAGAAATTCTTCGAAGGCATGCGCGTGCTTATAGAAGGTGCTATCATCGCCCTTGTCATAGAGGATACGGAACTGGCGGTACATCTGTGAAGCTTTCCTTCCTTCCTCTGTCGCAATGACCGAAGAGGAAAAAAAGAACAACAAGACTACTATTAGAAGGTTGAAATGTTTATCCACGATTGCTTATTATATAAGTCGATTCAAAAAGACAATGCTTTCTGGCTGCAAAGTTAGGAACTTTTTCTGAATTCTCCAAAATTTTTGGCACTTAGTTTTCGTGAGGGAGCGCTACAGACGAACGGAAAAGCGTCAATATGCATACAGATTTCCGTCAAAGAGAAAAAAAAGGAGGGAGAGGCACGATGTTTGAAAAATAATTCGTATCTTTGTCACGCTAAAACAACAAAAGAAACGAACATGATGAAACAAAAACTAATCCTATCATTGCTGTTGGGCGGACTCGGCTGCGCGATGACGACCAGTGCCCAGCAGGTAAACGACAACAACACACCGCTGCACCTGATGCGTCCGCAATACCAGGTGGGCTACGGAGTGCCCTCGGCGGAGCGTGTGAAGCAGACCATCGACCGCGTACTGCACTATATCGACGCAGAGACGCCAGCCGTGCTCGTGGACAAGCGGACGGGAAAGGAAGTGACGCGGCCAGAGGACATCGACGCCAACACACAGCTGAAACAGGGCGGATTCAGACTGACCAGCTATGAGTGGGGCGTGACCTACTCAGGCGTGCTGGCGGCCTATGAGACGACGGGCGACGAGGCCTACCGCGACTACGTCGGGAAGCGCCACCAACTGCTGGCCGACATCGCACCCGTGTTTCAGAAGATCTATGCCAAGAACAAGGCCATCGACGGCAATATCCGCAGAGTGATCGACCCGCACGCCCTGGACGATGCCGGAGCCGTGTGCTGTTCGATGATCAAAGCGGTGATTTTGATGGAAGATGGAAGATGGAAGAAGGAAAGACTACGGGTAGGCGAGCGCAGCTCGGGAATGAAATTTGCTGCCGCACTAAGGGCGGTGATAGATAATTATGCCGACTATATCATGAACAAGGAGTACCGCCTCAGCGACGGCACCTTCGCCCGCCTGCGCCCGCAGAAAAATACGGTGTGGCTCGACGATATGTTTATGGGCATACCCACCGTGGCCTATATGGGACGGCTGACGGGTGAACAGCGCTATTACGACGAGGCAGCCCGGCTTGTGAGACAGTTTGCCGAACGTATGTGGGTAGCCGAACGGCAGTTGTTCCGTCACGGCTGGGTAGAGGCCATGAACCCCCACCCTGCTTTCTTCTGGGGACGCGCCAACGGATGGGCCATCCTGACGATGTGTGAGGTGCTCGACGTGCTGCCCATCGACCACCCCCAGCGGCAAGCCATCGCCGACCTGCTGCGCAAGCATGCCGAAGGACTGGCCCGGCTACAGCACCACAACGGATTCTGGCACCAGCTGCTCGACCGCAACGACACCTATCTCGAGACTTCGGCCACAGCCATCTATACCTACTGTCTGGCCCATGCCGTGAACCAAGGCTGGATTGATGCCAAGGCGTTCGGTCCTGTGGCACTGATGGGATGGCATGCCGTAGAGTCGCAAGTGAACGACAAAGGCCAGGTGGAGAATGTCTGCGTGGGCACAGGCATGGGATTCGATGCTGCCTTCTACGCCTACCGTCCCGTACACGTGATGGCCGCCCACGGCTACGGTCCGGTTATCTGGGCAGGGGCAGAAATCATCCGACTGCTGAAACAGCAGCACCCGAAGCTGAACGACTCGGCCGTGCAGTTCTACGACGAAGAGGTGCCCACCAACCAACCTATCTTTAATTACGACGGAAAAATAAGATTCTAAAAGACCAACACAGACATGAAAAGAATAATTGCTATCAGTATCGCGGTGTTCTGCACTACATCACTGCAGGCCCAGATAGGGCGACGATTCCCCTCGGAACGCAAGGTGATCAACGATCCCAAGACGGGTGTGGAACTGGTGTTCCTGACCTCGAAGAGCGGCACGGGCGACTCTAAGATCTATCAGACCCACAACCAGTGGACCTCAGACGGCCGTTGGGTGATCTTCCGCAGCGACCGTGTGAAGGGCGAGGCTATGGCGGTGAATGAAGAGACGGGCGACATGGTGCAGGTGACCGAAGGCGGATTCACCGGCATGCTCTGCGTGGCCCGTAAATCGATGAACCTCTATATCATGCGTGTCAGGAAAGACAAAAACGACAAGCGCACGGGCATGGAGGTGGTGGAGATCAACCTTGAAAAACTCTTCGCCGACAGCGAGGCCGGGCAGCTGAAGAAGAAGCAGGCCTATGAGCACCTCTGTGGCGTGATTCCAGCCGATATGTGCAGCGAGGGCGATATGGCGCTCGACGGCAGCGAAACGATGGTCTACTTCCGTTTAGACAAGGAGTATGCCCGCAAATATCCGATTGCCGAGCAGATAGCACCCAACTTCGGTCCGCGCAAGATGGGTGCCGGCCCCGGGGGCATCGGCAAGATGGATCTGACGACAGGAAAAGCGGAGATGGTGTGCGCTGTTCACTTCAAGGTGGGCCATATCCAGGGCAACCCCTGGCATCCGGGCGAGGTAATCTTCTGCTGGGAGACGGGCGGCAAGGCACCGATACGTACCTGGATCTGCAATGCCGACGGCACCGGTCTGCGCCCCATCTACCGTGAGACGGAACACGACTGGGTGACCCACGAGGCCGTGATCAGCGAAGACGAGCTGGTGATAGCCATCATCGGCCACCGCCCCATCAACAAGGGAGAGCAGAAGACGATTGCCGGACTGGAGTCGTTTGCCACGTCAGACGACTGGGGTCCATCGGGAACGAAAGAATACGCCACGGGCATCGCCGTAATAAACATGCGCACCCGCGAACTGACGCTCGAAGGACAGGTGCCCGGCGACAACTTCTGGCATGTGGCCGGTTCGCAGGACGGTCACTGGGTGGCTGGCGACGACTTCGCCCGCGAGCTATGGCTCATCGACCGCCATACCGGCGAGCGCATTCTCCTCACGGCAGGTCATAAGACCACGGCCCGCGACCATGTGCACCCCACCTTCAAGCCCGACGGCACAGAGATTGAAATCCAGTCGGCCATGCTCTCCGACGACGGCCGTTCGATGAACATCTGCATCGTCCGCCTACCTCAGAAACTGATTGACAGATATAAGAATTAGGCAAATCTATCTTTCGCAGATGCCATATGATTAAGAGATTGATGTCTTTCGCCGGCTGCATGATCTGGAGCATCGCTGCCTGCGCCCAGATCATTAGCTATACAGACCATATCAGTTCGGCCGACGGCCTGTCGAACGATTTCGTCGTGTCATTGGCTATCGACGGACAAGGTCACGTGTGGGTGGCAACAGAGGCGGGTCTGACCAGGATTGCAGGCAAGACTTGCATACCCATGAAAGAAGAGCCGCTGGACGGACTCATCACCACCCTCTACTGGGACGAAGGCTCCAACAACATGCTTATCGGTTCGGAACGTGGACTGACGGTGTACAACGTGAATAGCCGTCAGACACGACATCTGAACGGTAAAGACGGACTGACGGTGTCGAGTGTGAACCACATCGCAAAGGCAGCCGACGGCGGTGTGTGGCTCGTGTATGGCGACGGACAGATACAGCATCTGGACTGCACGACGCTGGCAATAAGAGACCTCAAGCTGAAACGACCTCACGGCAACCGCTGTGCGATGGACGACGGTCGAGGCCACCTGTACATAGGCCACAGCCAGCACGGCATGACGGTGGTAAACATCAGTGACGGGGCATCGCGCAACTACCAGCAGCAGATCGGCAATACACATAGTCTGCCAGGCAACAACGTGCGCTGCATCTATCAGGACCGCGACGGACAGATCTGGGTGGGAACCGACACCGGATTGGCGCTCTTCCATCCCGACCGAGGCACATTCTCGAAAGTGACCGACGGCGCAGACCATTTCGACGACAACGTCTATGACATTCTCCAGAGGGAAGACGGGAAGCTATGGGTTGCCACCGACATAGGAGGCGTAAAGGTTGTGGACCAAGGACGATACACCGACACGCAGGTAAGACTTTCGTCGCTCAACACCCGCAGCCTCGCCGAAGACGAATACGGTAACATCTGGGTTGGCCACCACAGTGCTGGCATCGACTTCATCAGCGATACCAAGCAGGACTTTAATCTTCTGGATTACAAAACTACTGAAGGCCGTCGGCCGTCGGTAAGTGCGATGGCTGCCGATCCGGATCAGGGATTCTGGATGGCCAGCGAGAACGAGCTGGTGTGGTGGCAGGATGGTGCCATCAAGGGCCGGTGGAGCAGCGAGAATGTGATACGCCGGAAATACGCCTTCCCCCGGTGTATGATGGCTGACCATCAGGGCGGTGTGTGGATAGGCGTGGACGACCAGGGCGTGTACCGCTTCGACAAACAGCAGAAACGGTTTTCATACATTCCCATCAGTCCTGAAGGCAGCGACATCCACTGCTTTGCCGAGGACACAGAGGGACGCATCTGGATTGGTGGGGAGTTTGGGGCGTATCTGTATCAGAACGGGAAAGCCGAACTGCAGGAATACGTGAGCCAGACGATTCATGCGCCGGCCACCTGTATCATGCCCTTCGACGGAGCTCAGGGACTATTGTTCGTGGCCACATTGGGTGACGGCGTCTACTCAATAAACCTCCAACACCATCAAAGCCATCACCTGAGCATCGCTGAAGGCCTGCCCTCCAGCAAGATCAACCATACCATCGGTGACGGGCGGGGCGGCGTATGGCTTGCCACCGACAACGGTCTGGTGAGGGTGGAAGATCCCATCGGTCTGAAAGGCATCAGCGTGTATGGCAAGGCACACGGACTGGCCGACTGTCACATACGGGCCCTGCAACAGGATGCCAACGGCTGCATCTGGATGAGCACCTATTCGGGCATATCCTATTTCGTGAAGAACACCGAACGATGCTATAACTACAACCACTACGACATCCACCTGTCGGGCGGTTTTGCCAATGGAGCCGTGACGATGGACAACGACGGCACCATCTATTTCGGATCGGTAGGCGGCGTGAGCTGTTTCAACCCAAAGAAGATGGGAAACGGAAGCCGGCTGTCGGAGATACAGATTACGGCCTGCGAGGCATACAACCCAGTGGGCAGTAACACCGAAATACAACTGCTGACGCCCGATGAGGAAGGACGGGTGACAACCACCTACCGGCAAAACACCATCCGACTGACATTCGCCATGCGCAACTATGCACAGAATGCAGCTGTGGACTATTCGTATATGATGAAGGGTATGGACGGTAAATGGTATGATATCGGCAACGACCACGACGTGGTGTTCCGCGGACTGCGCCCCGGCGAATATACATTCATACTGAGAGCCAAGCTAAGGAGTCAGGACTGGGAGCAGGCCAACGACACCCGGCTCACCATCGTCATCACACCGCCCTTCTGGCGCACCTGGTGGGCTTACGTGATCTACATTCTCCTGACTCTCGTCCTGATCGGCTATGTCGTACGGTCGTACAAGCGCAAGCTCACGCTGCGCAATGCCCTCGAACTGGAACGGCGGGAGAGTCAGCAGAAACAGGCGATGAACGAGGAGCGGCTGCGATTCTTCACCAATATCACCCATGAGCTGCGCACGCCGCTGACACTCATCCTCGGACCCATCGACGACCTGATGGAAGACCGCGACCTGACGCAGCAGAGCCGTCGCCGCGTGGCGATGATCCAGAAGAGTGCCGAACGCCTCAGAAACCTCATCAACGAAATACTGGAGTTCCGGAAGACGGAAACGCAGAACCGACGGTTGACGGTGGCACGTGGCGACATCGGACAGTTTGTACGGGAGACTTGCCTCAACTACAAGGAACTGAACCGCAATCCCAAGGTGCAGTTCGTTTGCCGTATCGCTGAGGGGCTGCCCATGATATGGTTCGACTCGGAAATCATCACTACGGTCATGAACAACCTACTGTCGAACGCCATGAAATATACGGATGAGGGTAGCATCACCACGACCGTAGAGGCTATTGGCGACACCTTGCGCATTGCGGTGGCCGACACGGGCTATGGCATCTCACCAGAGGCACTGCCCCACGTGTTTGAACGTTACTATCAGGCGAAAGGCAGCCATCAGGCGTCGGGCACCGGCATCGGACTGGCACTCGTCAAATCGTTGGCCGAACTGCATGAGGGAACCATCAGCGTGGAGAGTCACGAGGGACAAGGTAGTTGCTTTGCCCTGACAATAGGTATCGACAACGCCTATCCGAACGCCCTGCACAAGGAGGACAGCATTACAATCGAAGAGAGAAAAGTGAAGCATGGAGCGTTTGCAGCCAAAGAAGAAGAGTCGGATAACAAAGAAGAGACGCAGCCCCAGCTGCTGGTCGTGGAAGACAACGCTGACATCCGCCAATACATCACCGACACCTTCAGCGACGACTTCCTCATCCTTCAGGCAGAGAACGGAGAGGAAGGCGTGAAAATGGCAGAGGAACACAATCCCGACATCATCGTGAGCGACATCATGATGCCCAAGAAGAACGGCATAGAACTCACCCGCCAACTGAAAGGCGACATCCGCACCAGTCATATACCCATCATCCTGCTGACAGCAAAGACGACCGACGACGACAAGGAGGAAGGCTATGACAGCGGCGCTGATTCATACCTGACGAAGCCGTTTACTACAAAGCTGCTGGCCAGCCGCATCAGAAACCTGCTCACTGCCCGGCGACGACTGACGGAGATGATTGTAGACGGTGACATCCATCACCCATCACCCAACACCCATCACCCATCGCCCTCTGATTCCAACAAGGACACCCCCCAACTGAGTCCTCTGGATCAGGAATTTATCGAGCGCCTGAACCGGTTGATTGAAGACCATATCATGCAAGCTGACATTGACATGGCGTTCGTCACCGACAAGATGGCGATGAGCCACAGCACCTTCTATCGCAAGGTGAAAGCCCTCACAGGCATGACAGCTACGGAATATATCCGCAAACGGCGACTGCGCCACTGCTACAGGTTGCTGGAGAGTGGCGACTACAACGTCAACCAGGCGGCCATGATGACAGGCTTCAACCAGATGGCTCATTTCCGTGAGACGTTCAAGAAAGAGTTTGGCATCCTGCCGTCGGAAGTGAAGAAGATTGAACATTGACCATTGAACATTGAAAATTGAAAATTGAAGATGAGACACTGGTTGATCATATTGTCAATTACCATTTGCCATTTATCGTTCGCCCATGCTGCGGCGACCTACATAGCAAAAGAATTCGGAGCCGTAGGCGACGGTCGGCATATCGACTCCCCAGCCATCAATGCCGCCATCGAACAGGCCAGCAAAGAAGGAGGAGCAACGGTGGTGCTCACTGAAGGCACCTACCTCTGCTATTCCATTCACTTGAGGAGTAACATCACCCTACGACTGGAAAAAGGGGCTGTCATCAAGGCAGCCCCTGTGACAGACACCGACGGCTACGACGAGGCTGAGCCCAACGACTCCCCCTATCAAGACTTCGGGCACAGCCATTGGCACAACTCCCTGCTGTGGGGAGAGCATCTGCACCATGTCACACTCGAGGGCGAAGGACTGATTGACGGTACGGATGTGCTGCAGCGAGGCGGACCGCGACGGGGCTATAGCGGACCAGCGATTGCCAATAAAGCCCTGGCCATGCGCGACTGCAGGCATGTCACTATCCGCAGACTGAGTTTCCTGAACTGCGGACATTTCGCCCTTCTGCTCACAGGCGTCGACGACCTTCTGATAGAAGGGGTGAACTGCGACACCAACCGCGACGGCTTCGACATCGACTGCTGCGAACGGGTTGTCATGAGGAATTGCCGTGTGAACACCGTCAACGACGATGCCATCGTGCTGAAATGCTCCTATGCCCTAGGACGTCCGAAGCCAACGGAACACGTGCTGATAGAGGATTGTGAAGTCAGCGGCTACGACGTGGGCAGCCTGCTCAACGGCACCCGCACCAAGCATACCGGAAAAGCCCCCGATGGCGACGGGCCTACCGGCCGCATCAAACTCGGCACGGAGTCGAGCGGTGGCTTCCGGCATATCACCATCCGGCGCTGCCAGTTCAACCACTGTCGGGGACTGGCACTCGAAACCGTCGACGGGGCAGAGATGAAGGATATCCGAGTGAGCGACCTGACGATGCGCGACATCTGCAACTCGCCCATCTATATCCGCTTAGGTAATCGCATGCGAGCCCCGGAAGGATTTCATTTCTCCAAGGTCAGCGACATTCGTATCAGCAATGTGCATGTGACCGATGCCGACAGCCGTTATGCCTGTCTGATAGCAGGTACGGAAGAGCATCCCGTCAGCCATGTCCGCATCAAAAATCTCTATGTGCAGTTCCGTGGTGGTCTGATGCTGAAGGATGTCGAAGAGCAGCGCGGCAGCAACCCCTTCTTCATCCCCGAGGCCCGTCGGCACGGACAATTGGGCGAGGCCAACTACCCCGAGCCTTCAGCCCACGGCATCCAGCCTGCCTGGGGGCTCTCCATCAGCCATGCAGAAAATATCCGTCTGAAAAATGTCCGGTTGGAAACCATCGCTCCCGACGAACGTCCACCACTGCATTTCCATCAGACAAAGAACATCCGGCTCTCAGGGGTAACATTTGGAAATAATCACTTCCTGACCACTTTCTGATGGTCGGAGATGACGATGCCACGGGTGGAACCGTTGGCCTGCGCACCGCTGAGGGTGTAGGTGCGACCCTCACTGATGGGAATGACACGGGCAGGTGCAGCGACAGCCGTTGCGTCCTCTATGGCATCGTATTCGGCCATCGCCTCGGCGAAGCGTGCATCAAGGTCGGTCAGGCGGTAGAGACCGTCACCATTGGCAGTCAGTCCCTCCACGGTGACGGGCAGTACCATCGGCGGTTCGTCGGGTGAGAGCAGCGTACGGCCTTGCAACTGCCAGACCGATGCAAACACCAAATTGATGGCGACATAATCCTCAGAACCGTCGCTCCACTTCTCAAAGACGAGTTTCGAACCGATAGGCGTATGCAGTTCCAGCGCATTCTCCGTCTCCGGATATTTGAATCGCAGGGCAGCGCCGATGCTGGCCAGATTCGCATCGTGGCCACAGAGGAACATGAACTTGCGGTCGATACGGTTCAACTCCTCACGAATACGGCTTATCAGCGGATAGGCCAGGTTGACGGCAGCGGCATGGGTGGTGAAGAGCAGTCCGTCGTAGACCTCCTTCACACCGCAGATGGCACGCCACTGCTCCACGGTCAATTCATGGCCGAACGCCGACATGCTCTCCGACTCGTAGCACTGCAACACCAAGGCGTCGGCCACACTGTTGGCCAGCGTATAGCCGCCCGTCATGCGCGGCTCATCATCCTTCTCAATCTTGAAGGTGGTATTGTCGAAACTGAAGTGCAGCGTGTCGCCCTGTTGGGCTGCGGGCGAATGGGCCATATCGAGCACTTGCTCCATCAAGTCGAGTGTAGGTTTCTGGGCGTCCATCCACGCCTGGGGACCACCATGGAGCGTCTGCATCTCGCTGAGCACCTGCTGACGGTAGGCATCGTTCATCTTCGTAAACCTAGGCGTGAACATAGGGTCCATCTTGTCCTCAGCCAGTTTGTGGGTAATCTCCACATTGGCAAAGGGCAGGAATCCGGCCGAGAAATACTTCGCTGTGGCAAAGGTGCGTTGACGCGAATTGGCATAGAACAGCACCTCGTCGCCCTCAGGACGGTAGTTGTCATGCAACAGGCCCTCACCAACCACCCACTTGCGGAAGAACTGTCCCATCTCCGTTTCCAGCACACCGCCACGCAGCGACAACTGACTACTGGGCGATGTCCACTTGAACCACTCATGCGGCGTCACCCTCATATAGGCCGCGCCACCCGATGTCAGCGGCGAACGGATGTTGTGGCGGCTCATCACCACCACTTCCTTCAGTTGATACTTCGCATGGAAGTCGTCCGTGCGTTTTGTCTGTGCCTTTACACTTAGGGCTGCCAGCAAAGCGGCAGCAACTATGATGCTATTTTTCATTTTTGGGGATATGTATTATTCTATAATCTAGTTATTTCTCGTCGTCATTCAGAACGAGGGAAAGTGACAATTGACACGCTGCCATATGTCAGACCTTCCGACTGTGCCGTGAGGGTGAGTGACGATGGTTGGCGGCTGCTTTGGACGAGCACCTGCGCCAGACCGTTGAAGGCGGGGATGGTGAATTCGCGGCAGTCTTGTTGACGAGGATGATCATCACCCAGATAGGACGGATCGCCATTGCCAGCACCTAGAATGTGCCCTGCGCCCTCCAAACAGAAGGTCAGCACCGGACAGGCATCGGGCACCACGCGACCCTTGGCATCCTGCACCTCGATGGTAACCACCGCCACATCGCGACCGTCGGCTTTTAGCAACGTACGGTCGGCCTTTACAACCAGTCGGCTGGCGGGCTTGGTGGTCTCTATGGTCTGCGTCATCACCCGCCTGCCATTCTTATAGCCGACGGCAACCACCCTGCCGGGCCGATAAATAGCGTTCCACTTCAGATGACCGTTCTTAGGCATCGTCTGACGGCCCAGCTTCTTGCCGTTCACCGTCAGTTCCACCTCGTCGCAGTTACTATAAGCCCACAGTTCCACCGTTTCGCCCTCATGACCTGCCAGGTTCCAATGGGGGAAGATGTGCAACACGGGCTCGTCAGTCCACCACGACTTCAGATACCAAGCCTCGTCTTTCCAGAATCCGCAGTAGTCGAGGATGCCGAACTCAGAATCGTGGGCGGGATAGGATAGCGGATTGGGCTCGCCGCGATAGTCGAAGCCAGTCCAATAGAACAGTCCTCCAGCCCATGGACGCTCGTCATAAAACTTCCAGCCGCGCTCGATGATATTTTCATAGTTTTGCTCGTTCGTACGGTTCAGGCTAACCATGCGTCCCGGGTACTCGGGCTGTTTGAAATACCAACCGCGTGTGCCACAGCCCGTTGTCTCTTCCGTTCCGACGATGCGCCATGAGGGGTTCGCCTTCTTACGGTTGTCCACATCGTTCTGTACAATATAGTTGAAACCCACCACATCGAGGCCTTTTATCAGTTCCGTACCGCCGGCATTGGCCACCGTGCTGGGGCGCGTGGGGTCATAGAGGCGCGTATATTCGCGCATGGCCTCGGCCAGACGGGTTCCCTGAATATTGTTCTCTATACCCCACTCCTCGTTACCGTCGCTCCACAGGATGATGCAGGGGTGGTTTCTGTCACGTTTGATCATACGTTCCAATAGCCGCAGATGCTCCTCGTTGATACCCATCAGGCGGTTCTCGTCAATCACCAGGATTCCCTCGCGGTCGCAGATGTCGAGCAAGGCCGGTGTCATGGGGTTATGCGAGGCACGGTAGGCATTACACCCGAACTGCTTGAGCTGACGGATGCGCCAAGCCTGTAGGGCATCGGGAATAGCCGAACCAACGCCGGCATGATCCTGATGCAGGTTCACACCCTTCAGCTTCAGCGGCTGGCCATTAAGCAGGAAGCCACGGTCGGCATCAAACATGATTTCGCGGATGCCCGTAGTGGTTTCATAGACATCCACAACCCTGTCGTCCACCTTCACCATGGTCTCCACCTTATACAGATAGGGGTCGGTAGTGCTCCACAGATGCGGATTCGTGAGCTTCATGACATGCTGCGTCATACGCGTCTCCTTGGCTTTCAGCGGGTTCTGGTGTCCATTGGCACGGGCCACCTCCTGCCCCTCGGCATCTATGAGCCGCTGCTCCACCTCATACTGCTGTGTCTTCAGACTGCTGTTCGTCACCTCGGTCTTGATATGCAGCATCACCACGTCGTACGGTTCCTTCAGTTCTGCATAGACAAAGGTTCCGAAGGGAGCCACGCTCACCTCGGCCGACTTCTCCAGCCACACATCGCGGTAGATGCCGGCACCTTCGTAGAACCAGCCTTCCTCCAACGAGGCATCGGCACGTACGCAGATCAGGTTATCCTCCCCGTATTTCACATAAGGAGTGATGTCGTACACCTGAGTGGCATAGCCACTGGGTTCACTACCCATGTAGAACCCGTTGAACCACACCTGCGCCGAACGGAAGATGCCGTCGAAACGCAGCATCAGTCGCTTCCCCAGGTCGTTCCCGTCTATCTTGATCACCTTGCGATACCACCCCACGCTAGTTTCGGGATATTTGTAGCCCACCGTCTTGTAGCCATGCGAGTGACTGGCTTCACGGGCATAGGCCAGCGTCGTCACCCAATCGTGGGGCACGGTGACGGTCTGCCAGGCGGCATCATCGAATTTCTGTGCATAAGGACCCTCGTTGTGGATGGAGTTTGCCTTCGTCAGGTAGTTGAAGTACTCCGTGCCACAGCCAAAGTCCTTCGCCGGGTCGGCAGCATGGCCAAAAGCGAATTTCCAGCCTTCATCGAGCAGGATTTTCTCTCTTACGTTCTGGGCGTTCACACCAAGGGCGACCATCACCCAACACCCAACAACCATCACCCAACACCTCATTTTCTTCATATCGTCATTGTTTTGATTCAATTTCGTCCGCAAAGATACCTTTTTTTTAGGACATAAGTACATAAGTACGCATTTTTTTGTTTCTTTTTGTTTGTATATCTTAAAAAAGTATTACCTTCGCACCGCAATCATACAAAAGTACTAAAACAAACAAATGAAACAGACTATCATTATCTTCGCTTTAGCAGTCGCGTCTCTCGCCACCAACACTCTGAGTGCCCAGCAACTGGCATTCCCCGGCGCACAAGGCTGGGGACGCTATGCCGAGGGTGGACGCAAGGGAACAGTATATCACGTGACCAACCTGAACGACTCAGGCAGCGGATCGTTGCGCGATGCTGTGAGCCAGCCCAACCGCATCGTGGTGTTCGACGTGAGCGGGGTCATTCGTATCAATTCACGCATCGTATTCAAGAACAACCTCTACGTGGCCGGACAGACGGCTCCCGGCGAGGGCATCACCGTGTATGGCGACGGTGTATCGTTCTCTGGTTCCGACAACAGCATCGTGCGTTATATGCGCTTCCGCATGGGCGCCGTCGGCACAAAGGACAAGGACTGTGCCGGCATCGCCAACGGACAGGACATGATCTTCGACCACTGCTCATTTGCCTGGGGACAGGACGAGAACTTCTCCATCAACTGGGATAACAAGGGGGCGGCTCCGAAGAACATCACCCTGATGAACTCGATCGTGGGACAGGGACTGATGACGCACTCAGCCGGCGGACTGATGCAGGCGGAGAACATCACACTCTATCGGATTCTGATGGTCGACAACTCCACCCGCAACTTCAAGGTGAAAGGCATCAATCAATATGCCAACAACCTGGTGTACAACTGGAAGAACGCGGCTTACAACATGGGTGGCGATTCAGAGGGGCAATCGTATGCCAACATCGAGAGTAACCTCTTTATCAACGGTCCTGCCGTGGGCGGCAACTGTCTGACGGGCGGCAACGGTAATTTCCACTTCTACGGGGCTGACAACTGGCAGGACTCGAACCGCGACGGCATCTACAACCCCACGGAGTTTACAGGCGACGGCGGCGGTAACCGTCAGGCAACGCCCTACGACTACCCCGCACTGGAGAAATGGCCTGCCAGGGAACTGATCGACAAGGTGCTGCCCGACGTAGGCGCCTCCCTGCCCTATCGCGACCTGGCCGACTGCTATATGGTCGACGAGGTCATGTCGTTCGGCAAGAAGGGCAATCTGATTACCAATGAGAACGAGTTGCCTTTCGGCGTGCCCACCTCATGGAACTGGTTCAAGGGCGAGAAGCCGGCCGACAGCGACGGCGATGGCATGCCCGACAGTTGGGAGAAGACCAACGGCACCGACCCTGCTAAGGATGATGCAATGAGGATGGCCGACAATGGCTATGCCAACATCGAGAACTATATCAACGGCATCACCCGCGATGACCGTCAGTTCTTCCTGCGCCGGCCCTACATGCTGCAACTGGCCTCAGCCACCACCAGCAGCCTTACCCTGCAATGGGCAGACTATACCGAGGGCGAAGAGGGCTTTATCGTGGAGATGCAGCAGGACGGACAATTCGTGGAAGTCGGACGCACCAACTCTTCGTTCATCACTATTAACTCTCCTTCTCTACGCCCCGCTACAGCCTACGTCGTGCGCGTCTGTGCCTATCAGGGTGACCAGCGGTCGGACTACACCCCGGATCTTACCGTCAAGACCCGTCCTGAGCAAGCCGACATCATCGACGTGGAGACATTCAAGGGCAATGGCGAGGGCGAATGGCTTATCAATCCTTTGGACGACGAGACCATTACCCTGACGGAAGCCACACCGAAGACGGCCGTCGTCGTGTATACCGATGCCAACGTCACCATCGCGGGCGAGGGCTATATCAGCGGTCAGGCCTCGATGAACAAGGCCGGCAACGGCACCCTCACCATTCAGAGCGACCAGCAGTATGAGGGCGCTACCGTCATGCATGCCGGTACCTACGCATTTACCTCACTCAAGAACGGCGGCGAGCCCAGCGGTCTAGGCAAGAGTCAAGAGTTTGCCCAGAACTGGGTGATGGACGGCGGCATCTGGCTTTATACGGGCGGGTCGACCTCCACCAATCGTTCAGCACGGCTCTACAACAACACCGAACTCAACATCGCCGATAAGACTGCTGTCATGACCATGAACGGCAGTTTCGAGGGCCAAGGCGACCTGACCGTCAACGGCGAAGGACAACTGCTCGTAAACACACCCGACTTCTTTAAGTTCGACGGCAACCTGATCATGAAGGGCGGTTCAACTAAACTAGCCTCGAAGGCCATCTCCGACAAGGGCATCGGCACAGCCTCCAGACTTGTGATGGCAGGTGGTCAATTCATTACCATCGGGAAAAACGAGAGCAGCGTGACCTATAATTTCCCCATCGAGGCGGTGGCAGGCACCACATCAACCGTCGACTTCGACCTGTGGAACACCAACAAATGCAAGGTCAGCGGCACAGGCACCCTGATATGGAACGTGCACTATTTGCGCGAATACATCGAGGGTAACTGGGACAACTATACGGGTCACCTCATTATCAACGGCACAGGCAAGAACGGCCAGAGCCAGTTTGCCATCCGCAATGGTGTGGGCGTGAAGAACGCCACCATCCAACTGAAAGGCAACGCTACCATCAACGGTGCCAAAAACGCATCGACCTACTATTTGGGTGGACTCTCCGGTGAGGCCACTTCCGCCCTCTGGGGTTTCAACGTAAAACAGAAGGGCGAAGGCACCTGGGTGGTAGGCACAGCCAATACCAATGAGACCTTCCACGGTGTAATCAACAACAACGACCAGGCCGGCACCCACCCTGGCACCACCAGCATCGAGAAACAAGGCTCGGGCGACTGGCGACTGATGGGCAAGAACGACTATAGCGGCACCACAACCGTCACCTCCGGACGACTCATCGTCAACGGCCAGCACACCGGCAAAGGCAGCATCACCGTTCGCAAGGGTGCCATACTGGCCGGCAAGGGCTCGCTGACAGGTGTAACGACGATTAACGATGGCGGCATCCTGCAGGTGGGCGACACGCTGGCCAACGACAAGGGACTCACCTTCAACGGCGGTCTGAAACTCAACAGCGGCGCTATCCTCCGGCTGAACGATGCCACAATGGAAACCGACTTCAAGGCAGGCGACCTGATCAAGGTCTTTACCGGCAAGGCGACCGGTGAGTTTGCCGACATCCAGCCTGCCACCCCGGGCGAAGGCCTCGTCTGGGACACATCGGAACTCTATACTTCAGGCTTGCTCAAAGTTGCTACAAGCAGCAGTATCAGCATCATCAGGGCAGAAAAGGAAAACGACGGCATCGTCTATGACTTAGGCGGGCATCGTTATACAAAAGCAGGAAAGGGTATTGCTATCCAAGGCGGCAGGAAAATTCAGGTCAAACGTTAACCTTCCTTACTTTCACAAGGAAATAGGGTACCTTGCCTACGAAGGCCAGTTCGCCATCAACAATCACATCTACCTGTTCCACCTTATGTTGTTTGTTGTAGAGGTTCATGGCGGCCTCGACATGGTCAAAGCCGCGCTTCATTTTGAACGCATTCTTGATAATCATACGGATAGGACAGGTATCGCAGTTGATGCCCGTTCCACAAAGACCCTCATCAATGGCAGTCTGGCAATGTAGCACATTACCCAAAACATAAGGCTGGTCATCGCGGACTTCCTCGTTCAACTCATAGAAATTAGTTTCCCTCACCCTGAATTTCTGGTCGATGAGAAAGATATAGCGGTCGGTATGCTGGTGTACTCGTTCACAAAGCCGGGCATAGTCATTTCTTCTCTTAAGCCAATGCCACGCCAACAGAAAGATGGTTACCACCACCGCTACAACTGCAATCAAAAACAACCAGTCGATTTGTTTCATGCTGCAAAGATACATTCTTTTTTCGATTTCACAAAATATCATGGCTCGAAAATGATATTACAAAAAAAAAATTGTACCTTTGCACACGGACAAACTACAAGAAAAGAACAAATGAACAAAAACAAACTTCACATCATCGTTATGATGGTGCTGCTGGCTATCTGCGGCAGCACGAATGCCAAGAAACTGAACTTCAATGCCGGATGGCGGTTGCAGGTGGGCGATGTCAAAGGCGCCCTAGAGCCGGAATGCGATGACCGCGACTGGCAGGCCGTTACCCTACCCTATGCCTTCAATGGCAGCGAGGCCTTCAAGAAAGACATTGTAGACCTGACCGACACCATCGTCTGGTATCGTAAGAGATTCTCTATGGAGAGCCATGAACTGAAAGGCAAAAAGGTCCTGATTGAGTTTGAGGGCGTGCGTCAGGGGGCCGACTTCTACCTGAACGGTCACCACCTCGGTTTCAGCGAGAATGGGGTGATGGCCTGCGGCTTCGACCTGACGCCCTATGTCAAGGCGGGTGAGAACGTGCTGGCAGTGCGTTGTGACAACAGTTGGACCTACCGTTCACGCCAGCACGACAGCCGCTACCAGTGGAACGACCGCAACTTCAACGCCAACTACGGCGGTATCCCCAAGAATGTGTATCTACACATCACCGGTCTTCTCTACCAGACGCTCCCGCTCTATTCGAATCTGGGCACTACCGGCACCTATATCTATGCCACCGATTTCGACATCGCCAACCACCGGGCTACGATACATGCCGAATCTCAGGTGAAGAATGACGACAACAAGCCGCACACGTTTTCGCTGATGGCCAAGATGCTTGATGCCGACGGACACGAAGTGACCCGTTTCAACGGCGAACGCATTACCATGCAACCAGGTGAGACGCGTATCGTACATATTAGCCAGCCGGTCAGCGGCCTTCATTTCTGGTCGTGGGGCTATGGCTATCTGTACACCGTCGAGACAGCCATCATGGAAGGTTCTGACTGCTACGATGTCGTCACCACGCGGACAGGTTTCCGCAAGACACGCTTCGGTGAAGGTAAGATCTGGCTCAACGACCGTGTGCTAATGGTGCACGGCTATGCCCAGCGCACCAGCAACGAGTGGCCCGGTGTAGGCATCTCGGTGCCGGCCTGGCTGAGCGACTATAGCAATCACCTGATGGTGGAATCGGGCGGTAATCTGGTACGCTGGATGCATGTCACACCATGGAAACAGGATATCGAGTCGTGCGACCGTGTGGGACTGATCCAGGCCATGCCTGCCGGGGATGCCGAGAAGGATGTGACGGGTGCGCGCTGGACACAGCGTACTGAACTGATGCGCGATGCCATCATCTACAACCGCAACAATCCCAGTATCCTGTTCTATGAGGGTGGCAATGAGAGCATCTCGCGTGAGCACATGCTCGAACTGAAACAGATCCGCGACACCTACGACCCCTACGGCGGACGAGCCATCGGCAGCCGGGAGATGCTGGATATCGACGAGGCGGAATATGGCGGCGAGATGCTTTATATCAACAAGTCGAAGAAGCATCCTATGTGGGCCATGGAATACTGTCGCGACGAGGGTCTGCGCAAATACTGGGACAGCTACAGCTACCCCTTCCACCAGGAGGGCGACGGACCGCTCTACCGCGACAAGCCAGCCAACGAATACAACCATAACATGGACCAGTTTGCCGTTGAGATGGTGCGTCGCTGGTACGACTACTGGCTGGAGCGTCCCGGCACAGGCACACGCGTCAGTAGCGGGGGTGTGAAGATCATCTTCTCCGACACCAACACCCATCATCGCGGCGAGTCGAACTATCGCACCAGCGGTGTCACCGATGCCATGCGCCTGCCGAAGGATGCCTTCTTTGCCCATCAGGTGATGTGGAGCGGATGGGTCGATGACGAACAACCTGGGACTTATATCATCGGACACTGGAACTATGACAAGGAAACCGTCTGCAAGCCCGTCTATGTGGTATCTACCGCCGACGAAGTGGAGTTGTTGATGAATGGGGAAAACCTTGGTAAAGGCCGGCGTGACTACCACTACCTGCACACCTTCGACAGCGTGCGTTATGAACCGGGCGTGCTTGTTGCTATCGGCTCTGACGGCAGTCGCTACCAGTTGGAGACGGCAGGAGAGCCCTATCAACTGAAGCTGACGACGATCGAGAATCCTGAAGGCATGAAGGCCGATGGTGCCGATATGGCCATCCTGCAAGTGGAGGTCATCGACCAGCAGGGGCGTCGCTGTCCGCTCGACAACCGGCTCATTCATTTCTCATTGATAGGAGAAGGTCGCTGGATCGGTGGTATCGCCACAGGACAGGCTGACAATTATGTCGGAGCGCTGGCACTCCCCGTAGAGTGCGGCGTCAACCGTGTGCTGGTCCGCAGTACCGTAAATGCAGGCGACATCACCGTCTATGCCAGTGCCGACGGTCTGAAGGGCGTCGCGCGAGCTTTCATCAAGACCCATGCAGTTGATGTAGAAAGCCAACTGCCCGCCTTGACACTGAAGCCCCGCCTGGAACGTGGCGAGACTCCTCTGACCTCCTCTTATACAGGAAAAGCCAAGGGCATCGGCATTCTGTCGGCCAAAGCTGGCTTCGACAGCGTTCATGCCTCACGCAGCTACGATGACAACGAACTGTCGGAATGGAAGAACGATGGACAGTTGTCGACGGCTTGGATCACGTATCGTTTGGAGCGCAAGGCCGTCGTCAGCGACATCTGTCTGAAGCTCACCGGCTGGCGCCTGCGCAGCTATCCTCTGGAGATCTATGCCGGCAAGCGACTCATCTGGAGCGGCGAGACACCCCGTAGTCTGGGTTATGTGCATCTGAAGCCCACGCAACCGGTCAAGACCAATGAGGTGACCATCCGACTGAAAGGTGCCGGCAAAGACAAGGATGCCTTCGGGGGTATTGTTGAAGTGGCAGAACCCGCCGCAGGTGAACTTGACCTCTTCAAAGCCAAAGACGGCGAAAAGACCAGAAGCGAACTGCGTATCGTAGAAGCAGAGTTTCTGGAATAGAAAACAAGAATCCCCGCTCAGGCCGAGCGGGGATTCTTGTTTGATTTTCGTATTTAGCATCTTACTTGTAAGGCAGATAACAGTTCTGCGTGGTGATGCCGGACGCATTGTTCTCCAGCTTGCGGCTGAGCCACTTGTCGCCGAAGCCACCGCCATAGATGCCCGAACGGTTCTTGTGGAGCGCCAGGCGTCGGAGGTCGGAGAAACGGGTGCCCTCGAAGGCAAACTCCATGGCATATTCATCGCAGAGGAGATCTTCCATCGCATTGATGTAATCCTCCTTGGTATAGCTGGTCAGTCCGAGACCGAACTTCCGGCTGATGTCGGCAATCTTGGCCCCGACCACCGTGCTATAGCGATAAGAGGAATAGAGGTCCTCTACGGCACCGGCACCATGGAAGTGGATACCGCAGAACGCTCTGGAAGCGCCGTTCTTGAAGATGTCGGAGTTGGCTTGAGCCAGGAACGGCAGACGGGTGGTCAGCAGTTCATAGGACTCTGGCGTAAGGTAATACTTATCGTCGATGTGCGACTGCGTCATATCGAGCACTTTTTGGCCGTTCTCATCGATAGAGTCGTTGCCCTGCTGGTCCTTGAGGTAAACCTCCAGGTAACGGTAGTTGGGCAGTTCCGAATGTAGACCGTTTTTCAGCACGGCGAAGGCAGCATCGGGATAGCCCATACGGTTGATGGCCTCTGCCAGGTGGAGCCACACCGTGGCATTGCGATAGAGATAGATATAGGCCGTAGAGGGCTTGAGGGTATAGACGTAGGAGGAGTCGGCACCTTCACCCATCGTCACGATCGAGGCGCGTGCATCGCCGAGGGGGGCATTCTTCACGATCCAGTTGAAGGGTGCCACCTTCACCTGCTCGGTGAAATAGTAGTACTGCGCACGGCGGGCAGAGTCGATATAGGCCTGAGAAGGCACAATCTGGATGTCCTGTGTCTTGGGACAACTGAAGATTTCGCTGCCTCCCACCTGCACCGCATTCTTCGAGTCGGTGCCATAGTAGTTATAGCCGAAGGATGCCGGCACGTCAGAGGTCTTACCCATCGTATAGTTCACCGCCATCGGGATGTAGGAGATGACATCGCCAGAAGAAGACCCGTGAGAAAAAGCATTCTCCCAAACAGGCATCTGATTGAAAAGCGAACTGTTCTTGGAATCGTTATAATCGATGGGCCACTCTGTGAAATCCTTGAAGATAGGACTGTATTCAGAATAGTAGTCGCTCATGTAATTGTTGTAGTTGACGGAGATATTACTCGGATCGATGAATCCCGCATAGCGCAGATACTGATAGTAGCACGTGGCAGCCTGCTCATACTGACCCAGTTCGAGATAGATATCACCCAGCACGATATTGAGGGGGATGAAGCACCTGCTGGGGTTGATGAACTTATCAACATTCTGACCACGGTCGTCCTTCCAGTTGAGTCGGCCGATGGAGCGCGATGTCTGTCCGAAGGTGGGCACCGCCAGCTGCTCGTCGCTATAGCGGGCCTTGAGGCCTTCGAGCATCTGGGCCTCTCCCTGAAGAATGGCATCATAGCTCGTCATCGAGGTGTTGGCATTGATCTGGGCAATGGTGGTGACAGGCTCGGTGATGTAAGGCACATTGCCATACTGTCGGGCGAGCTGCAGATAGGTCCATGCACGGAACGAGGCGATGGCAGCATACTCGTTGCACACCACATTGCGGGCACCAGTAGCCAGTGTGGTGTCACGATGGGCCAGATAGTAGTTACAGTTGTTGATGACCTTGTAATAAAGGTACACGCTGTCGTACTTGTTGGTGGCATCGGCCGTGAACGAAGCCAGGTCGCGCAGATGCAGCGAGGCCTTGCTGGTAGGCTTCACCAGATCGCCACGCAGTTCATTCTGGAAGAAATACTGGTCGGCCAACTGCTGCATAGCCTGCATGACACCATAGGCATAGAACACGGAGTCGGTCTTCTGGTCGAGCGCCGGATCGAACAACTGACGCGAACTATCCGACTCCAGCATGTCGCTGCAACTGGAAAGTAGACAGAAGACAGGAGTCAGGAGACAGTAGAATACTCCTGTCATCAAAATCCTCGACCATTTCTTATTGTTTATCTTGGTAATCATAACTCTTAATTATTAACTCTTAATTCTTAATTATATTAGAGATTTATCTTTACACCCATTGAGACGACGCGTCCCTGAGCGATGTTGCCGCAGTCGATGCCCTGATAGAGCTGGTAGTTGCTGGCGGAGAACTCAGGATCGCTACCCGTATACTTGGTGAGGGTGAAGAGATTGCCGCCCTCGGCCCATACGGAGATGCCCTGCAGCCATGACTGCCACGACTCGGGGATGGGAACCTGATAGTTCAAACGGACGTTCTTCAGACGCAGGTAGGAGCCGTCTTCAATCCAACGGTCGGAAAAGCGGTTGTTGCCCATGGGATCGCCATAGCCTACGCGTGGCAGGTTGGTCTGCTGACCCTCATAGCGCCAGTGTGCGATTTCTGCAACCTGCTGGTTGTAGAGCGTTGCACCGCTGTTGAGGATAGAACGCTGGTAGTTGAATACATCGTTGCCCAGACTGTAGTTGAAGTTCACACCCAGGGTGAAGCGCTTCCAACTGAGGTTGAGGAAGATGTTACCAAAGAGGTCGGGATTGGGGTCGCCGATGATGCTCTTGTCGGCAGCGTCGATCTTGCCGTCGTTGTTCAGATCCTCGAAGAACATGTCACCAGCAGCAAAATACTCACGTGCACCTGTCTCGTCGACGATATAGAGGTTGGCTGCCTGTGCGGCCTCCGTCGTGGCGAAGACACCCTTGGTCTTGTAGCCGTAGAACACGCCTACGGGATTGCCTACAGCGGTCAGGATATTGTTGTCGCCATAGATAGAAGAGGTGTAGTTGCCGTTGGCCAGTGCCTTGACCTCGTTCTTATAGTGGCCGATGGTAGCACCAACCTCCAGGCTCAGGTCGTGGGTGGCAATGGGTTTGCCGTTGATGCCCACCTCGAAACCGGTGTTCTTGATCTCACCGTCGTTGGTCCAGTAGTTGTTGATACCGCCGATGGGGTTCTCAAACGTCTTCAGGGCCAGCAGGTCCTTGGTGCTGTGGATGAAGTAGTTGGCACTCAGACCCAGGCGGTTGTTGAAGAAGTTGGCCTGCAAACCGACATTCAGTTTCGACGTGGTCTCCCACTTGATCTCCTCGTTACCCACATTGGTGAGCTGCATACCGATCTCGCTGTAGTTGTAGCGCACGGTATTAAACGAGGTGCGGGCGGCGTAGTTGCTGATGCCGTCGTTACCGCTCATGTCGAAGCCGACATTCAGGCGCAGGTAGTTGATGGCAGAGTTCTTCGGGAACCAGTTCTCATTGCTCATCACCCAGCCCAACTGCACGCTGGGGAATACGGCCCACTTCACACCGGCCAGCTTCACACCACCGTTGGCATTGCTGCCGAAACGGCTGTTCGACTCAGCCAGCACAGAGACGGTGGCGAAGTATTTGTTCATGTAGTTATAGTCGCCGGAGAGGTACCACTGCATGTTCTTCCAGACATCGTCGGCACCCTTGACGGTGGAGTAGACATCGTTACCCGTAGCGAGCTTCGGGTTCTTATCGTCCTCGAGCTTCGTAGAGTACTGTGTACCCAGGTCGCTGTTGTCGTAAGAGAAATAGGTATAGCGGAAGCCACCCATCGCAGCGATGTCGTGGGCACCGAACTTCTTGTTCCAGTCGATGTGGGTATTGCTCAGTACGTTGATCTCCTTAGAGAAGATAGAGGCAGTCTTGGAATAGACCGTACCCAGATTCTCGATGGCAAACGAAGGCAGACCGATGTTGGGACGATAGTAAGCCTGCGAGTTACGGTTGAGGTAGTAACTGAAATGAGAGGTCAACTTCCAGTCCTTACTGATTTCGAAAGTAGGTGTCAGCGTGACGTTGAAGAAGGTGTTCTCGTTACGGTTCTTACGCTCACCAGAGCCGTTGGTCATCAGCGCCAGCGGGTTGGCCTGCGAATAGTTGCCGTCGTTCAGGGTGCTGAACAGGTCGTCGGCATCTGCGAGCAGCGAGGTAAACGCGTTGATGTTCTTGTTATACTGATAAGGATTGAGCAGCGGACTCTTGATTAGCGCCAGGAAGGCGGGCGAGGTGATGATACCGGCATTCAGGTCGGCAGCGATACCCTCGTCGAAGAGGTTCTGATTAGTACGTGAGAACGACATATCGAACTTCGTCGTCAGGTTCCACAGCAGTTTGATATCAGTATTGAAGCGGACATTGATGCGGTCGTAACTGGTAGACTTGACATTCTTCATGGTCTG
>Ga0247610_10001845_pt1 | contig 25461 bp, 47 predicted proteins | sample 174DNAGHGhighgp2_FD_193483 | JGI IMG/M metagenome (GOLD analysis project Ga0247610, IMG submission 193483) | Sheep rumen microbial communities from Palmerston North, Manawatu-Wanganui, New Zealand - 1742 DNA GHGhigh gp2 | ecosystem: Host-associated > Mammals > Digestive system > Stomach > Rumen...
CGTCATCAGCTTCGTCAACTTCATCTTTGTCAGCTTCGTCAACTTTCTTCTCTTCGTCATCTGCTTCGTCGACCTTCTCATCATCTGACTCGTCAGTCTTCTCAGCATCGTCGCCGTCCTTAGCTTCTTCATCATCGTCATCTTTGAAGAATTCTTCTGCCTTAGCAGCATCATCTTCATCGACTTTCTCGTCATCTTCTCCGTCAGCTTCATCTGTCTTCTCTTCTGACTCTTCGTCATCCTTGAAGAACTCTTCAGCTGAAACCATCTTGTCGTCTTCCTCGACTTCTTCATCGTCGCCATCAGCTTCATCAGTCTTTTCCTCTGAATCAGCATCATCAGCTTCATCGGTCTTCTGCTCTTCCTCGTCATCAGCATCCTTGAAGAACTCTTCAGCAGATACGCCATCAGCTTCATCAGTCTTTTCAGCGTCCTCTTCGCCTTCCTTCACTTCTTCATCGTCAGCTTCCTTGACGTCATCCTTCTTTTCAGCCTCATCGACTTTTTCATCTTTATCGGCCTCATCTACCTTTTTTTCGTCGTCAGCTTCCTTCAAATCGTCTTTGTCGCCGCACTCTTTGACCTCTTCCTTGTCGTCTTCGTCAAGTTCCTTGTCAGCTTCATCGCAGCACTTCTCTTTGAGCTTCTCTTCATCACCCTCTTTGATCTCATCTTCTTTTGCTTCCTTGATGAGCTTAGAGTAGATTGAGCTAAGCTTTTTGTTTTCCTCTACGATTGCATTATCAAATTTCTTCAAAATATCGAGATATTTCATAGTTTTGACCTTCAATGTTGTTTGTTATTTGCTTTCTAGTTGTGTTATAATTATTTACTTTAATCTAGAATTTTTCCACAACTCTAATGACTAAGCAAATAATCAAGATAATTTTATTTACACTTTCCAAAATCAGTTTGAAATACGTCAAGACATATTTGGCATTGTAAATAATTTCAGTTATATTTACAATACAAGAAATACAATGGCAATACGACAGTCAAACTACAATGAAGTGCGATATTTGAAGAGACAGAATCTTGAGTCTACTTCAAAGATGATTGACAACATGTATCGTGACTAGATACATGCTTAGGGAATAGACTGCATATACTGCAAGCTTGACACAAAGAAGTTCCAAGAGCTTAAAGGAATAGTTGATGCAAATACAGTCATTCGCCATGCTTATGGATATGATGATGATCCAGACTACAGTCTTTCTGCTTAGATGCCGGTATTCATGGAAGTTGACAATGACATTTTCCAACTCAACAAGTATGGCTTGAATCCTGATGTTGAGACTACATTTGTGTTCCACAAAAAAGAGTTCGCATGCATGCTTGCTTCAAAATGTGGCCAATATAAAGAAGTCAAGATTGATGAAAAAGAGATTGTATGTGACATTCCTGAATTCAATGCTGAAACTTCTGCTGGTTCATTTCCATATCTATGGGGTTGCGTATATGAAGAGACATTCACATGCGGAAACCTTTCAGGAAAATTAAGCGCTTAGATTGACAAATATGAATTTGGAAAGCAGAACAGCATAATATGCCATCCTTATGAACACTCAGACTTAGTAGTTGAAATACCAGTCAATGATGACATATACAAGAGCTTCACTCATAAGATAAAGAACAACGAGTATATTGACTCAATGATAAACTTGACATATACTGTCCATAAAGTAAACATTGGAAAAGGAAAGACAAAATGCGTCCTTAAAGGAAAGCTTCATGGAACAATGCTATTCTATGACATGACAAGCATTGGAAAGTATGTTGAATTGATTCATCCTGAAGTTGGTGACTTAGTTATAATTGACTTTCCTGATGACAAAAACAGAGAGCAATATGAGCTTACTGAAGTACTTGACAAGCAGATGACATCTGATGGAATAAACCCATGCATGCACAAGTATGTATGGAAATGCAAAGCAAAGCGCTACAGGAACCAATACGAGAATGTTCCAGAGAATGAAGCAAATGAACGTGTTGAAGAGATCCTCATAAAAGACCAAGTTATTCGTGAAGAAGTAGCTAAGAAGATTTCAGTGTATGATGATGGCCAAGACAAAGTATATGGTGGCTATGATGGAACTATAACTGAATATGACAAAGAAACAGCTTAGCTCAAGAAGCGAAACCCTTATGAATATCTTCCATCTGGAATGGCATTAGACTTGATGGAGTTTGGTGATGGCTCTAAGATTGTGACTAATGGCTATGACTTGACATATGTAGATTCAAAAGACCAAGCAACAGACATTGTGTTTGATGATTAGAAGCGATTATCTAAAGAATTGAATGGCGCAATATATGATGAAGGTCTAAGATATCTCAAAGCAACAGATGACATTCTAGTGTTTGTAAATCTAGAAGGAAAGTCATTCACTGTAGCATGTGATGAGATAGCTTCTCCACAATAGCAGATAATTTGCCTGAATTCACTTTATGACAAGACATTTGAAGTCAAAGACATAAACAACAAAGGCGACAACTTCTACAAGTTCAAGGGAACTAGAACAGTTATGTTTTCTAATGACAACTAGCTTTTTGTAAGATTTGCTAATGGCAAGATGTTCAAGCTTGCGTAATAGCTGTATAATATATATAGGTAAAGTTGTATACAACAAAGGAAATAAACAATGAAGAAAATACTAATGGTAGTGCTTGCGGCGTTGGCCGTATTCTTTACTGGTTGTGACAAGGATTTGCCAACACCAGAGAAGATGGAGACCACGTCACGTGCAATCGGCGTTGCAGCAGGATATGTTGCTGGCCAGACAAAGATGGATGCTGAAGCAAAGACAGCTGTAGTTGAGATCATGAAGGAGGTCTCAAAGGCAACTCCTGCTAAGGGCCAGACTTTTGAAGAGGCTTGGACTCCAGTAGCTAAGGAAGTTGTAGCTAAGCTTGTTGCTGATGGAAAGTTGAAGAAAGGACAGGATGTTCTTGTTCTTGCTGCTTTCAATGTTGCTACAAAAGCACTTGACTATGAGTTCAATGTCCGTTATCCAAAGGCGCGTGAGGTCACTGACTTGGTGGCAGCAGCTGTACGTGGATTCACAGATGGATTCTTGTCAACGTTCAATGTTGGAAATGCTCTCAAGGCTGCACCAGTTGATATGGACAAGGAAGCTTATGAGTATCTGACTAAGTAAGTTAATCTACATAAGGTGATTAAAGGCCAGACATATGTCTGGCCTTTGTTGTTTTATAATACCAGTTATTTTTAGCTTGGCATGTTCCATGTAATATCTGAAGATATATCAACGTCAATCGTCATCTATTTACTTGTTTTATATGAAGTTCATTCTCCTTCATATTGAACTTGAATGTCACCGTCTGTGCAGTGAATTGTCACGCCATTTTCATTTGCTTCATTAAGTCCAAATGGATAGTTGTTCATGGCTTGAACAGTGGCTTTGACTTTTCCTTCAATTGTTATGCTTGTCATGCTGTCGCAACGGCGGAACGCACTCTCCTCAATGTACGTCACGCTGTCGGGTATCGTCACGCTCGTCAGACCGCTGCAATCTGCGAACGCAGAAGCCCCGATGTCCGTCACGCTGTCCGGGATCGTCACGCTCGTCAGGCCGGTGCAACCGTAAAACGCATAAAACCCGATGCTCGTTACACCGTTGCCAATCGTCACGCTAGTCAACCCGCCGCAATATTTGAACGCCTCATCCCCGATACTCGTCACCGAGCCAGGTATCGTCACACTCGTCAAACCGTCACAACCGTAGAACGCCTGATTCTTGATATTCGTCACGCTGTCGGGAATCGTCACGTTCGTCAGACCTCTGCACTCTGCTAACGCATAAGACCCGATGTTCGTCACGCTGTCGGGGATCGTCACGCTCGTCAGGCCGGTGCAGTCGGAGAATGCATAGTTCCCGATAATCGTAACGTTAGATCCTAAAACCACCTCGGTGGGATATTTGATGTCCCACGATGGCGGTCCGCCGTATCCGTCATGTCCTTCGTCTGTCCAGCCGTACTTGACAGCGGTCCTCAGATCGAAGATGCCGTCGAGCCCGTCGGGGAACTAGATGACGTCGTAGAACTCGGTTCCGTCCGAAAACTTGATGTAGGTTTTCGGATCGGCAGCTGGTCCAGCATGGTCTTTTATCCATTGCATTGTATGCGCTGGAGGATTTCCTAGATATATCCGTGTCATTTCATTTTCCTTTTTGCTATTAAATTGGCATGTTCCAGGTGATACTTGAAGAAACACCAGCACCAATCATCATCTACTTGACATTTTCAGCATTTCCACCATTTGCAGTTATTGTCACGCCCGTAAGGCCGCTACAACCGTTGAACGCATCATCCAAGATGCTTGTAACGCTAGATGGAATCGTCACGCTCGTAAGTCCGATGCAATAGGAGAACGCATAAGCCCCAATGCTCGTCACGCTGTCCGGTATCGTCACGCTCGTAAGACCGCTGCAATTGTAGAACGCACTATTTCCGATGCTTTTAACGCCATTGCCTATCGTCACGCTCGTCAGACCGCTGCAATCTGCGAACGCCTCATCCCCGATACTCGTCACCGAGCCAGGTATTGTCACGCTTGTCAGGCCGGTGCATTCGCAAAACGCAGAATCCACGATACTCGTCACGCTGTTAGGCATCGTCACGCTAGTCAGACCGCTGCAATGGAAGAACGCAAAAGACCCGATGCTCGTCACTGTATTTCCAATGTCTACCTGGGTTATGGTCTTTGTCCATTTAATATTACTTATATCAAAAAATCCGTTGTCATTCATCCATTGTCTGTCAAGTGTTCCTGTGATGTCGTATGTCTCAACAGTTCCGTCTGCAAGAGTGAACCTTGTCTCCGGATGTTCAGGCATGTTCCAGGTGATGTTTTCAGGAACACCAGCAGCAATCATTGCTTGTTTAACATTTTCAGCATTTCCACCATTTGCTGTTATCGTCACACTTGTAAGACTGCTACAACCGAAGAACGCAGAAGACCCGATGCTCGTCACGCTATCCGGAATCGTCATGCTCGTCAAGCTGAGGCAGTCCTCGAACGCACGAAACCCGATGCTCGTGACACTGTCTGGGATTGTCACGTTCGTCAGCCCGCTACAGCCAGAGAACGCAGAAGACCCGATGCTAGTCACACCGTCAGGGATCGTCACGCTCGGCAGGCCAGTGCAATAGCAGAACGCACCCTCCCCGATGCTCGTTACACTCGGTATCGTCACGCTCGTCAGGCCAGTGCAATAGTAGAACGCATAATCCCCGATGCTCGTCACAACCGTTCCAATTTCTACTGCGTATGGATACGTATTCCAAGACGGTTCTATTTCAGTACCACTTCCTTCTGGCATCAATCCAGCTGAAATAAGTGCATCATAATCCATTGCACCTTTGATTTCATACTCATGCCAAGTGTCATTTTCAGAGAACTTTATCCAAGTGTCAGCATGTCCTGCTGGCTGAGAGTGAGCTTTGATCCATGCTTCTATATTGGCAGGTGGCTTTCCTAAAAATATTGTTGTCATTGTCTTTCCTTTATTAAAATATAAATGTCACTTCAGATTAAAGCTTTATGAATGCACCATACATAAGTTCTTTAAGATAAAGATCCCATGGCATTATTGCATAGCCTTTAGCGCCCCAGTTAGTTCCCCATTGGTTAAGCACATATATACCTTGCTAATCATATCCAGCTAAGTTGACTGCATGTCCACCGAGACTCCTGCCACCTTTCTTCAAGACATAGTTTCTGTTGTCACATTCATACCATGCTTCATCAATCATGAAGCCAACTTGCAAGAAGTCATATTTGTGAAGCAAGAACTTAGTAAGCTCAATAGTATCTTTAGTGTTGTCATTGTAGAAAAGCTCTACTTTAGCATTCTTCAAGAAATCAAAATCACTTAAGCTCAATGCAGCTTGTAGTGAGTATTCAAGATAAGTTCCTTCTTCATTTGGACTTCCATCAATTGTCTTTGCTTTAGCATACACTTGCTTAGAGTCAAGCTGTATAAGCTTTCCAGTAGTCTTCCAATAGAGAGTCTCAATCAAAGTGCAAGCAGAGAAACCTGCACATGCTGGAATGTTTAGCTAGTTGTCTGTTGGAGCCATAAGCTGACGATTGTCAATCTTCAGCGGATTGACAATTCCATCCACATTAGCAAGCATTCCATTGCGGTCTTTTGCTTGATAGTATGTCTTTATTATCAGCTTGTCGTTCTTGTACTTGTTTATAAGTTCTTGATTTATTCCCATAGTTGTTACCCCACATCTGGCAGTACTTTATAAAGTTCTTGGCCAAAGTTCTTTGAGCCAGGATAGAATGTCACTCCACCCCTGATAAGACCTTCCTATGGCCAACGATACACATGTGCTTTCATGTATATGTCATTTTCATCACCACTAGTGTCTTTGAACATCAAACCATATGCTTTATTCTTGTCTTGCAGCACACAGTTTCCATAATGGTGGAAGTCATTCACAATCTTTGTAGCATTTTTGATGAAGTATTCAAGATTGAATATGATGTTGAATGCAGCTTCACCATTCCTGTCCATGTAGTTACTGAATGAAAAGTTTGATATTGACTCACTAAGTTTCTTCATGTCATTTTCCTGTATTGTTTACTCTGTTAGTTGAAAATATGAAGCTTTCCCATACATATGTCTCTTCATTGAACTCAGTCTACATTATGACGTTTGTAGTACTTCCACCATCATAGTAAGATGGATTTTGTGGCTTTGACTTGCAGCCAAAGAGCATCAAGCATGAAAGAGCAGCAATTGCAATTATCTTCTTCATCAGTAGCATCCTCCATAAATGCAGCTGTAAGGCCAAAGATATGAATATGCATATTCTGGTTGGTCACCTTCATAAGCATTTGTCCATGCAAGATCAACTCCAGCCTCAGTAGCAATCTTTAAAGTGTTCAAGTCATCAAGATGTTCGCACTCGTCATAGTAGTTCTTCTGCAATATTGTATAAAGTTCATAAGGAACGTCTGAAACTTTCATTGCATCCTCATATGACTTGATAGCATCTTTCTCAAGGTCAATCATCAAGTCAATATAGTACATAGCATCTTGGCCACGCTTCATTCCATCATATCCCTTCCAAGCTTTCTCAGAAGCGAACTTCTTGAACTCTTTGTCTTGGAATGGAACTTCATATCCATAAGTGAATGCAAATGAGACTAATGCTCTGTGATGGTCACTTAGCTCATCATCTGCAATTGTCTAGAATGGCTTGTTCAATGTTGGAAAGTTGTCAACTGGCATCTTGTCAACATCAAATCCTGCCATTATAGCGTTTCTGTAAGTCATGTTAGCAAGCATCTCTTCAGAAATAAGCTTGCTGAGCATGTCTTGAACTTTCTTACTGTAGAAAGGATTGTCTGTTTTGTTTTCCATATTATTTCTCGTTGTTTTTCATGTAGTTCTTAAGGACTCTTGAAAGTGTACGGTTTGAGATCACCCAAACAGATTCACTTTTCTCAAGCTTCATTTCTTTAGTTCCATTCTAAAATTGCTCTACTGTGTAGTAATGGTTTTCCCATGGCTTAGTAGTCTCAACTACAGGATCTTTTGCTGTCATACAACCAGTACAAATTAACATCAAAACTATTGTAAAAAATGTCTTCATAATCAACGATCTTTTATTTTCTTTATTAAATTAAGTTCTTCAATACATAGCAAGTACATATCAGAAATTTTTAATGTTGCTTTACCAGTAGTATTAAGTGATTTTAATGTATCATCAAACATACGTTGTTTTACGTCATCAGACAATGATTTATCGGTAGAAATAAATAACTTAATCCATTTTTCTATATCTTTGATATCATTAAAATATCTAATCTTAAGCATATCTGAGTCATAATTCTTTACACCACATGCAGCAAATATATATTCTTTCATTTTATAGTTCCTTTTCCTAAGTCAAGCAAATCATCTAATGTTCCATTGTTTGCAACATTGTCTATCTTGTCTTCTTTCTCTTTTTGCTCTTTCTGTTTCTCTTTGTTTTCTTTTGACTTATGCCAAGCCATAAGAAGACTAGACACACTTTTTACTGCATCAAACAATTTGATGAGCACTTCTGCTAATGACTTTCCAATAGTCTCTTTTATAAATTCAAGTATCTTCATTACCATGTGTAGTTGTGTATTATCTAGTTTCGTGCGTTCACTGAATTCACTTCTGGACGAAGTGTTGCGCTCAATATGTTTAATATGTTATGCACAGACAACTGAAGTTTTGAAAGCAAGTCATCAGATGAAAGTTGTATTCTCGAAGTAAGATCTGTTCTTGTAGTCAAAATGTTGTTGTTTATTGCTGTTAATGCTTGGTTTACAGCATATGTAGAAGGAATAGTTGTGTCATTAGGATTGTTCAATGACTAGACTCTAACTGACTTAGGCAGATATGTGCTTAGTTTTCCACTTAGTTCATCAATTCTTACATTAGCAGAATTTATTCCATTGTTGAGATTTCTTGCTGATGTTTCTGCACTTGTCTTAAGCTAGTAGTTGCTTAAGTTGTTGTTTAATGCATCTATTCTTCCACTTAGATAACTATGGTCATCTGTATTTTTATTCAATGCTTGCTGCAAACCACTAATCTTAGTTATCTTTATATTGGCATAGTCGCATACCATATCATCATGGATCAATGTAGACAGATTCTCATAGAATGAATATCCAAATCTATGGAATTGACCATCATCAGTGAATGTTATATGGCCAGAGTCATTCCAAACACCATTAGCATAGATGTAAGCATACATTGTAGTTATTGCAGACACTGGCTCATGTTGATCTGAATGTCCGCCGCATTGGATATGGTTAGCAATTGTCTTTTTGTAGTATACGACATTTCCATTGTTTGATGTGTCAAAATCAGTACTTACAACATATCTGTTTCCATCTATTGTAACAACACCACAAAGTGGATCTGTTTCTGAAACTCCAATGAAACGTGTCACATGCTTGCCGAAAAGACCTGACAAGTTGTTAGACAAGATTGTAAGTCTATTTCGTATGTTTATTATTTCATCGCTGTCTATTATCTCTTGGACATTCTATTGCAAAATTGTAACATCATTGCTTATGCTTGAGATGCAGTTAGACAAATATGGCAACTTCATGCTTGTTGAATTAGCTACATCTACAATGTCACCAACAATTTTAGAAGATGGAACACGTTTGTTAGAGTATGGTCTCTGAAGAGAGTCTTTGTCTACTTCACTCCATTTGACATTAGGCATATCTGGATCTACTGTAGTGACAATCACATGGTCTGCGCTTGTCATTCTATTAGCCAAAGACGGTGTCAAATATACTGTTCCTGTAGAGTCATATGATACAGGGTTTACAATTTTTGGAGTTTCTTCGCTCATCTGATAATGCCTTAAACGTTTATAGTTATTTACAATCTCATAATTAGGTATAATATTATTATCTAAGTATAAGGAAGAACTTATGGCAAAAATTCTAAAATATGACTCAGATGTGCGTGAAGCACTTCTAAATGGTGTCACAAAGCTAGAAAAAGCTGTAGCCTCAACTCTTGGACCTCGTGGTAGGACTGTTCTTATAGATGAGGGATATGGCGTGCATGTGACAAAAGATGGCGTCACTGTAGCAGAAGCAGTTGAATTCAAAGACCCATTTGAGAACATGGGTGCTAAAGTAATTAAGGAAGTTGCATCAAAGACTAACACCATGGTTGGTGATGGAACTACTACCTCTACAGTTCTTGCTGCAGCCCTTTACAAAAATGGACTGAAGCATGTAGCTATGGGTGCAAATCCAGTTCTCATAAAGAATGGAATTGAGAAGACAGCAAATGTTATTGTAGAATATGTTAAAGCTTCAGCAAAGCAGATTTCTACAAAGGAAGAGATTAAGCAAGTAGCAAGAGTCTCAGCAAATGGTGATGAAGAGATTGGTGAGACAATTGCTGAAGTCATGTCCAAGATTGGAAATGATGGAACAATCAAGGTTGAGGATGGCAACACTACAGCTATGGAGAGCAAGATAGTTGAAGGAATGCAATTTGACCGTGGCTATATCTCTCCATATTTCATAACGAACGACAAGATGGAAGCTGATTTTGACAAGCCATTCATTTTGCTTGTAGACAAGAAGATTTCAAACGTAAATGAGTTCTTGCCAATACTTCAGAACATTGCTCAGTCTGGTCGTCCATTGTTGATTGTTGCAGAAGATGTTGAAGGTGAAGCACTTTCTACATTAGTCATGAACAAGCTTCGCGGACTTCCAGTTTGCGCAGTCAAGAGCCCATCTTATGGTGACAATCGTAAAGCAATTCTGAATGACATTGCAATTCTTACTAAGGCTTCAGTTGTATCAGATGAGACTGGTGTCACATACCAGAATGTCCAGCTTGGTTCTGCAAAGCGTGTAGTTGTGACTAAGGATAACACTACTATCATTGATGGTAATGGTGACAAGTCTGCAATTGATGCACGTGTAGCAGAACTTCGTGGTCAGATTGAGAAAACAGAAGATGAATATGACAGAAACAAGCTTCGTGAACGTCTTGCAAAGCTTGCTGGTGGTGTTGGAATAATTCTTGTTGGTGCTCAGACAGAAGCAGAGCTCAAAGAGAAGAAAGATCGTGTTGATGATGCATTCAATGCTACTAAAGCAGCAGTAAAGGAAGGAATTGTTCCAGGTGGTGGTGCAATTCTTCTTATGGCTAAGAAAACATATGTTTGTGATCCAGGACTTTCAGAAGATGAGCAGATTGGTGAAAGCATAATGCTAGATGCACTTGATGCTCCAACACGTTCAATCTGCAACAATGCTGGAGTTGATGCTTCACTTATAATTGCTAAGATTCGTGAGCAGGAAAATGACAACATTGGATATGATGTTCTTACAAAGAGCTATGTCAACATGATTGATGCTGGAATTATTGATCCATGTCTTGTTACTGTGAGCGCTATCAAGAATGCAGCTTCAATTGCAGGTCTACTTCTTACTACAGATTGCATGATGGCAAATGAGCCTGAAGTTGCTAAGCCTGAAGCTCCATAGCCAATGGGAATGATGTAATATTTGTGAAATACATGTGTAATCTCTAGAGGGACATCACTCGATGTCCCTTTGTTGTTATCTAACAATGTACAATATTTATAATGGATATATTGACAGGAAAGACTTTATTGTTCACAGACATACATTTCGGCTTGAAGCAGAATGCTGTGTCTAGACTAAACATCTGTGTCAAAGTAGTGAAGCAGATGTTAGAGAAGATAAAAGAAGAGAACATACAGAATGTCATATTTGGTGGTGACTTGTACCATGAAAGAGTGTCAGTAAACGTAAATACATTGAATGTTGCACTTAAGTGCATGTAGGCAATTGCAAAGCATTGCAAGACATATCTTGTTGTTGGAAACCATGATGCTCACTACAAGAATTCAGTTGAAGTAAACTCGCTGAACATGTTCAAAGACACTAAGAACATAACAGTTGTAGAGAAGCCAACTGAGATTGAGCTTAATGGAAGCAAAATGCTTCTATGTCCATGGCTTTCAGATTTGTCTGCATACAAAAAAGAGACTTACGACTTTCTTGTTGGCCACTTTGACATATCATCAAAGTTCTTGATTGCTAGCTATATTGAAGACAATTCTAAGAGTTTGCAGGCTTCATAGAGCATTTCTGACATGATTCAGCAAGATGACTTGCTCGCATCTTAGTCAACAATGCAGACTGCTACAAATGATGACTTTACTGAAGCAGTTAATTCAAAGAAAAAAGCGTCAGACTTAGTTGGTGACTTTGTTGAAGTTGTAAAAAGAACTGGAACAATATTCTCTGGACATATACACCAACATCGTGAGTTTGTAGCTAAGAGACGCAAGTTCATATTCATTGGTTCACCTTATGAACAGACTCGTGGAGACAGAGGAAATGATTGTGGCTACTACATTCTTGACGAGAATAACAAGTACAAGTTCATAAAGACAGTTGGAACGCCAAAGCATATAGAGCTCCATATGTCAAAAGTAATAGAAGTTGGAATTGACAAGTTTGACTTCTCAATAGTCAAAGGAAACATTCTGCATAAAGTCTATGACTGCGATGTTGACAGAATAGCAGATTCAAAGATAACTTAGAAGATAACTGACTACAAGCCATATGATGAACTTATTCCAGACTATGAAGTTTCATTGAATTACAATGACGGAGTAAGTCTTCAGAATGAAACGATTGCCTTGATAAAGAAGTCAAAGCTTGAATACATAAAGAACTATATTGACAACATTGATAAAGCAGTGCTTAATGAGCAAGAAATTGATTCAGCTCGTCTATACAAAATGCTTGAGGAATATTACGAAAAAGTGACAGAACAGCAATGAGAATAAACTTCAGCAAGATAGAGATCCACAACTTCATGTCATTTGCAGATGAAGTATTTGACTACAGTGAGTTCAAGGGAATGAATCTCATATGTGGAAAGAACAACGACATTCCAGGTGCTAAGAATGGAACTGGAAAGTCAACTTTGTTTTCTGCATTAGTGTATTGCTTGTTTGGAGATCTTCAGAACTCAGTCAAGAATGAGAATATCCACAACAGATATGTGAACTCAAAAGAAGTAAGAGTAGTGACATATTTCAGCATTGAAGATGACAAATACAAAGTAGCATCAGGCTTCAACAAGTATGGAGCACCATATTGCCAAGTGTCTAAGATAGAAGATGGTAATGAGCTTGACTTGACGAAGTCATCAATGGCAGAGACAAGAAAGTTTCTTGAAAAAGAAATTCTTCATTGTGACATGTCAATATTTCTTAGAACAGTCATGCTTTCATCTGACCAAACATACAATTTCTTCAAGCTTCGTAAAGGAGAGAAGAAAGAGTTCATTGAGAAGTTGTTTGATATATCTGTGTTTGGAGACATGTACAACACTATCCATCGTGACATTTTGAACTATGACAAAGACATGCTTGCATTGCAAAGCAAGTTGATGCTTTTGAACAAAAACAGCGATGCATACCAAAGCAAGATAAAGCAGTATGATGAGCAGAAGCAATCAAAGCTTGAACAACTTAAGAACAATCTTGACTAGCTTCTTTCAAAATACAAGAATTTGAAGAACAAGAAGATTGCTGTCAATGATGAAGAAGTAAGCAAGTATGAAGCTTTGTCAAGCAAGATAGATGAAGGAATAAGCAAAATTGGAATACTCATTCGCAAAGTAGAGAAAGAGATAAATGAGACAGATGTAAGTCTTCATAAAGCTAAGAACTTGAAAGACCAGAAGCAGAAGATAATTGACAAATATACTGAGATTCTTGCAAAGCTTTGTAATGACTGCAGCAAAGTATTCAAAGATTATTACAACATAACGAATACATCAGATGAGATAAAGAAGCTTGAAGACAAGTGCAATGAGTATGAGACTTAGCTCAATGAGAAGAAAAATAAGAAGACAGAACTTGATGGAAAGCTTGACATATTGACCAAAAAACTCAAGGTTGTAAGCAAGAAAATAGAAGATCTTACACTTGAAAACACATAGACTAAACGTGAGCTTAGCACATTAAGTTAGAGAATTGATTGGACAAGATCTGACATTGAACGTGAAGAAAATGAGGAAAATCCATACAACGAACTTCTTGAAAACAACTAGAAGAACGTAAATGAAGAGAATGAAAATCTTGAGAAGATGTCAGATGAGTACAAGTATCTTAAGTTTGCAGAGTCAATTGTTGCTCAAGACACATTGAGAAAATTCATCATCAAAGACTTAGTTGGTCTACTTAACAACAAGTTGAAGTAGTATCTTACTAAGCTAGGTGCTGACTATACTGTAGTATTTGATGCTGATATGGACTATTAGTTCATTACAGATGGTGGAACATGTGAATACAACAACTTCAGTGCAGGTGAACGTCAAAGAATAATGCTTGCTACATGTTTTGCTTTTAGAGACTTCATGGCAGTAAGAAACAACTTGACTAGCAACATACTTATTCTCGATGAGTTCATTGATGGAAATGTTGATGCTGTTGCTATTGAAGGTGTTATTCAAGTTCTTAGAGATTTCATAATCATGTACAACTAGAATATTTATGTAGTGTCTCATAGAAAAGAGATTGACAACTCGATATTCAACAATATCATCTAGGTTCAACGTACAAACCACATTTCTAAAGTTGCGGTTTTAGATGTATAATATAATATGTTTAGATGGATTCAAAAGATCTTTTCTAAAAAGCAGAAAGAGAAAAGCATGTATTTTGACATATTAGTTTTTGAGGAAGATGAGCTTGCAGATGGCTCACTTGGAATGAAGCAACATCCAGAAAATGGTGTCCAAGCTTCAAGTAGAAAAGAGCTTGTTGGTCTGTATGCAATGTCTGGCCAGAAGATAAAGATTCTTAGAGAATATGGTGGTGAGAAGCCAACTGGTCCAATAAATGCTGCAGCATAGAATGTTGTCTCAAGCCAAGTCAATGCTGCTCCAGTTCCTCAAGCATAGAGAAGCATTCCAAAGCCACAACAACCTGCAACTCAAGTTGCATAGCCTGTACAACAGAAAGCAGCACCTCAATATTACAAGATTGGTGATGTCGAAATAAAGATTGACAATGGCATTTCATATCAAAAACAGTTTGTTCGTCTAACTGATACAGAAGCTTCTAATATACGAGTTGTAGATGACAAGACTAACAAAGTAGTAAACCTCAACAACAAGCATATTGAAATGAAGCGTTGGATAAGAGTTGAAACTTCAAATGAAGATGAGACAGCAGCATTAGAGGAAAGTCTTTCATGAGCAAAATTTTGATATTAATGGTCGCAAAAGATAGTAATTTCGCAATTGATGAATTTACTATATAGGATTTCTATGACAAATGGCCAGAATATAAAGAGACAGTCGACATTCAGAAGATAAGCAACAACATGATGCCTCTTCCTGAACTTTACAACAATGTTCTTGATGATGTCAAATACAAGACATTTGTAAACAAAGAAGAATATGACTTTGTCGTATTCATGCATGCTGATGTGTCATTGAAGCTTGTAGAGTTGATTATGCATATTGAGAAGTGCAAAGACAAGTATGATGTAATGGGTCTGTGCGGATGTGCAAAGTTTTCTGTAAATGAGTCGCCATTGAATTGGTATTGTGGCTCAAGACATTATCCTGAATCACGTTGGGGATGTGTTACGCATGGAGAGCAAGGAAATTAGATGTCTTATTTCAGTGAGCATTCACCACAAGTCACAGATCATTCTGTAGCATGCATTGATGGACTTTGCATAATAATCAGCAAGAAAGCAGCTGAGCTAGGTCTTAGATTTGGAAATGAATTTTCATTTGACTGCTATGATACTGATTTGTCATTGTCGACTGTAATGAAGTATAAGCTTAGACTTGGTGTTCTTGTTGAAAAGTCACTTCACCATTATTCTGTTGGAAAGTCAATTCTTACTGACAACTTTCTTATGACAGAAATAAAGCTTAGAAAGAAATGGGGATTTGACATTCCTAAAGGATCAAGACTTGAAAGTCTTATTTTAGCTAATCCTCAGTTATCAGCTTAAATTCATATCCTTTTTCTCTGCAGTACTTTGTAGCTGCAGTCCATTTCGAGAGATTCTTCAGATAAAGAAGATTCTCTTGAATGTTTTTAGGATTCTTTGGCTTCAATGTCTCTTTCTTGCTTTTAACTTCGCAATAGAAAATTCTGTCAGGATTTCCTTTTACGCATACAATGAAGTCAATGTAGTATTTCCTGACTTTGTTTGTTGATGCGTCAAAATACTTCAATGGATATGGTTCATACTTCCACCAGCGAACTCCTGGATTTTTGTCAAGATAAAGCATGAACCGTTGCTCAAGACTAGACTTGTATATTATAGTCTTGTTTTCTGACGCATATTTTTCTGGATGAAGCGGAAAATAGTACCCCTATTTTGCATGGTACTTTCCATTATTTCCGCTATGTGGCCTTATCATTTATTGTCTCTTTCAAATTCCAGAGACCATTTTCAACAAGATACAACTTCATCAACAAATCATCAACTATCAGCCGCTCTAGTTTTTTGGTGTCTGTAAATATATTTACATTGCCTTTAGCAAGCACATAGTCATTAATGTCTTTTTGTTTTGTGTTAGTGTTGAACCACTTGAAATACTTAAGCTTTCTGTTTTGCTTGATGCACTTTATGTAAGAGCAAAGACCTGGCTTGTCATTGTCAAATGACGCTACAATAGTATGGTGAGGATATCTTTCAGAAATCAACTTGTATTGGTATTCTGAAATGCTTTTAGTTCCAGTTGCAATTCCATTTTTCACGAAGAGACTGTCATAAACTCCCTCAAAGCAGATTATGTATGGCCATGACACATCAACATTGTCAAGACCAAACACAAGCTTCTTTGTGTCTTTTGGAAATATGTACTTCATCTCTCTATGCTTCAAGAAGTCATTAAGCTAGAAATAAGCACCTTCACAACCATTTAAGTTCCATGGAATAAGAATGTACTCTTCATTCTTTTTACTGTACCATGAATATAATGTATCTTCAAGAAATGGTGCTTCAAGAACTTTTCGTGCTGACAGATACTTTTTAGCTTTGTCAGACAATGGACATTTCCATTCAGGCTTAAGCATTGACTTTATGTCAAACAACTTAGGCTCTTCAACTTTAGTATCTACAAATGATGACAATGAAGCATTAAGTCCAGACTTGAGATATAGCCTCAAATACTCATCTTTTATCTATGCATATTTGCTTCCTGAAACAGCTTCAAGAAACTTTATTCCTGAAAGATTTGTTCCACAATTGAAGCAATGATATGAGCAAGTGTCAGTGTACCACCAACCACGTTTCTTAGTTGCAGACTTCTTTGAATCACCACAAAATGGACACCTAAAGTTGTACTTGTTTCCAACTTTAAGCTTTTGCATTGGAAGATACTCCAATGCCTTTTCATTTATGTATTGTTTGAACTCGTATGAAATCATATCTTAAGAAGATCTTCAACTACTTGGTCAAGAACTTCAATGTTCTATGGCGTTATTGTTACGAAATTCAAAATAGCCCATGTCTTAAGATAGATTGTCTTGAACTTGTTTGCTCTTAGGTCCCATGTAAGAACAGAATCCATTTCATTAGTATGAATTCCTTTAGAAGCAAGCTTTGCGACTTTCTTCTTGTCCTCTTTTTTCTTAGTAGAGAAAAGCTTTATCAATGTAGTGTTTGATGTGCATATAAGCTAGTCATCATTGCCATTTTTTGTCTTGAACCAGACTTCAGCAATGTTGTTGTTCAAGAAAAGCTCAAAGTCTTCTTTATTATGGCGAAGCTTCTTCCAATACATTATGTTTTCTGCTTCACCTTCAAGAAGTTTGTTCTTTGACTCACGAAGCTTGTCAATTATGTCAGACATCAGCTTTTCCTAAGAGAATTGTAAATCGTAAGATTGAACACAGTTCCATTCTTTCCATTCATAGTTGTTTTGCTTACAAGAACATTCTTGTCCATAAGCTGTATCTTCATGTCATTAGATGGAACCATGTTGAAAATATTAAGACGTTCAAAGTCAAGAACAAGCTTTCTGTCTTCAAGAGAACCAAAAGTCACAAGTCCAAACTTCAATGTCAATGAATTGTTCAAATTGTTTGTCTCATTTCCGAGAGTAGCATACAACACATTCTTCTCAAGTTGCTTGTCCATTGAAAGATAGATTCTCAAAGCTGAAGCATCTGTCATTATGAAAGAATGGTTGTTAAGCCGCTTTATCATGTCACTTGTAGTTGAGAACTCAAATACTGGCTGCAATGGCGTAACAAGCTTCTTTGAAATCCATTTTTCAATCAATGCACTGTCTCTGCATGTCGTAAGTTTTGTCTTCATTTTCTTAGATTCAAACTTCATTGCAGAGCCATCAAACAGGAACTTGAAGCCAGAATAGTCATTTTCATGGACTTCTTTCACTGTCATAAGTATCTTAAGCAACATCTAGACATCAGCGACGTTTATCTCAACTAAATTGTCAGATGTAACTGCATTAGTCTGCATTTCACATCTAGCACAATTGTTCTTGCCATAGATTGTCAAACCATTCCCATCAATTGAGAACTTTGCAGACTCCGCGAACTTAGCTAAAGACTTCACAACTTCTATAAACAAGTTGAAGTCACCAATCTGTATGTTATCTTTTGACATATATTGTATTATACAAGTCTAGTATCACAAGCTAATTTTTTGAGTTGTAAATAATAAAAGCGAATCTAGAAAGAAGTACAATGGAAATACGTAGTTATAACGCAGAACTTGCTTATGCCAACATGATGTTTGCTAGATTATTCAACAACATCTAGATAGAACGTCAGATGACAAACAAAGAGACTAAACAAAAAGAGAACACGATAATTCCTGTCAAATGTGTATTTGGCTAGCGTTCACGTGTCTTGAAGAATCTTCAGAATCCAGATAAAATGGGTGAAATGAAGCTTCCAATGATAGCAATAAACAGAACCGGCATAACAAGAAATCCAGAACGTCTTAACAACTTGCACAATGAAGTAAAGTATCAAGAAACATCTCAACGTCGCAACTACAACTTGTATACGCCAGTTCCTATTGATATAAACTATGATGTAACTGTGCTTTCAAAAAACCCACAAGACATTGACAAGATAATGTCAAACTTTTTGCAGTTCTTCAATCCAGATTTGTTTGTGACATGCATTCATCCTAAATATACTGACTGTGTTTTCAACAACCAAGTCACTTTGCAAGATGCAATAACTATAGAACATCAAGATGAAATGGATGGTTCTGCTGAAGACATAATAACTGCTACATTCTAGTTTGTATACAAGACATATATTTTTGGTGGCCCGGACAAAGCAAAACTTACAAGCTACGTCATACCAAAAATCAGCACATACATATCTAACTAGCTTTCAACTTATGTTGAATATCCAGACAATCCTGACTTGTCACAAGAAGTTTCTATCTGGATTTCAGTAGAGCTTTCTAATGTAATAGATGTAATATATGATGGTTTCGTTCCTAAGATAAATGGAATAAACATTGGCTTCTATGCTATTGCTCAGCAAAAAGAGTTCATACCAGAAATGAATAGAATTGATGAGCTTAGTGACTATGAGCCATATGTAGATCGTATAGTATGGAAAATAGATCAAGCATCAGATGCTGACTTCCCATACAATGTTGGTTGGTGGCGTCTTGACCAACTATGTTCAGAAATTTCTACTAATGGATTCGGATAACATAAAGCATTTGTTCATTCTTCAATTGCCTGAAGACAAAACAAAGAACTACATTGGAATACTTGACAATAAGTACAAGTATTCTTCATTTAATTTGTTTCTTAAATCTAAAGTCATAACTCCAGCTGTGATGAAGGCTTTGAAGAAGAAATTGCTAAGTCTTAGTATTACCGCAAAGACTAATATAGTTCTTTCAAACACAATAGATGAAAGCCATCCAATTTTCTTAGTTCTGTCTTTAGCAAGAAAGTTCATTCCTTTCAAATTCAATACTGTAGCAATTGAAAAAGCATTCAAGCGAATAACAGCATACCATACTTCGTATTAGCTTGATAGAGAGTTCACATTGCAAGACTACAACAAACTCTATAAAAAACTGTTGCAAAATGAAGATTGTGAATGGATATCTAAAGAAGAAGACATGCTTCTTAGAAACACATCTAAAGCTGGATATAGAATATAGAAAATCCTGCGCACGTGCATGTATTATATGTGCATAAAGCAATACTATCTTTCTAGAAGACATTAAGTTCTAACATCATTCTAAGCAAGTACAATATCTATAAAGGATAAAATAGTATGAAGCTAAATGATGTTCTAAAGACTATAAGGAAGTCAACTGGATCTGAGACTATTGATGAGTCATCTTATGCAAAGGTCACAGAGTTCATTGACTCAGGATCATTCGCAATAAACAGAGTCTTGACTGGAGACATACATAAAGGATTTCCAGTTGGACGAATTTCAACATTGTTCGGACTTTCACAGTCAGGCAAGTCATTGATTGCAGCTCATGCAGTTATGAATGCATTGAAGAACAACCAAGTTGACGTCGTCTATATATTCGATTCAGAAGGTGGAACGCTTGTTGACTTCTTCAAGAAGGAAGGTGTTGATCTTAAGAAAATCAACCATATTCCAGTTGCATCAATTGAGCAGTGTTCAGTGAAGATGCTTCAGGTTTATGATGAACTTGTAAAAGCTCGTCAGGAATATCTTGAAGATCCTGACAACAATGACAACATCAGAGCATTGTGTGTTCTTGATTCTTATGGCGCGCTTGCAGCTGATAAGCTTGTAAATGATGCAGTCAACAAAGACAAGACTGCTATGGACATGGGTCTTGGTGCTAAGCTTAAGAACAACATGATGCGCGGACTTATGATGCGTGTTGTTATGTCAAATGCAACATTGCTTGTAATCAACCATGCATATCAGGATCCAGGCGCAATGTTTGCGTCAAAAATTCAGAACATGGCTGGTGGTAAAGGAATTGAGTTCGCATCACATGTTATTCTTCAGTGCGAAAAAGTATTTGTCAAGTCAACAGACACAGAGTTTTTGACAGGACTTGAGTCTTCAAATGACAATGTTGGATTTTACAAAGGAAACAAGTTGAAGTTCTTCACTGTGAAGAACAGAATCTGCAAGCCAATGTTCACTGCACAAGTCTATCTTGACTTTACGTCAGGAATTTCAAAGTATGATGGTCTTATTGAAGATGCAGTAAAGCTTGGCTTCTTGCAAGAAGTTCGTGGTGGATATATTTGCGACTCTTACAAGCAGCAGACTCGTATTACATACAAGGAGCTTGTCAAGAATGATAAGATTTGGGAGACATTCCTTGAGAACTTCAATGACAAGAGCAAAGAGATAATGGAGTACTCTAACTCAACATCTCGTGAGCTTGACAAGATAGAAGATGAAATGAATGAAGAGGATGAAGACTAATGGCTAAGAAAAACAAAAATAAGATTTTTGAGCAACAGTCTGAAGAAGAAAAAGTAGTAGATGCTATTCTTGAAGGCGCAGCTGAATCTCTTACTCGTGATACTAAGCAAATTTCACCAAATGAAAAGATAGTCTTGACAAAAGATATTGATGGCTCTAGACATTTTGATTTAGTTCCAGATATTTCAAATGAGAGTATGGTTGAGAATGTTCCAGATGATCCAACATAGATGGATATGCTTAATGACAAGCTTCGCTAGATATCTCAACTTAATGCTGAATTGAATGTTGCACGTCAGTAGATTGCAGAACTTGAAGCTAAAGTTGAAAAGTTGCAAGCTGAAAATGACTAGCTTGTGATGAAACTTGCTGAAACATCAGCTAAAAATGCCGAGCTTATAGAAATTCCTCTTCAAGTGCAGCTTCCTTCAGGCGAAGCAGCAACTGTAATGGGAAAGTCAAACAATAAAGTCGTTTCTAAACGGGTAAACTATATCCATACTGATTATAGCAACAATGGATATGGAACTTGGCGCTAATGGAACTAGATTTCTCTAATGATGTAGTCGAGAAACTTCTCTTCAAGAAGACTCTGACTGATAAAAAGTACTTGAGCATAATGTCTAACGTCTTTGACAAAAGATGGTTTTAGACAGAAAATCTAAGCATGCTTTACAAGCTTGTGCTTAACTATTATGACAAGTACAATGCGACACCTAACACAAAACTTCTGTTGGCAATGGTGAAGCGTTATATAGAGAAACATCCAACAGAAGACATTGACTTTCAGAATGTTTCGACATTAGTCAATGAAGTCTAGAACATTGATTTGCAGTCAATGCCTGACGACGTAATATCTTCTAATTTGAAAGAGTTCATAAGGAAGAGAGCACTTCGTTGGGCAATTGCAGACAACATTGAGAAGATTGAGTCAAATTCAGACCAAGTAATTGATGACTGTCTGTCAAGATTTGACAAAGTCCAAAGAATAACATTCAATGACACTGACTTAGGTCTTGACTATTTTGATCCACAAATGCAGGCTGACCACTGGGATTATATCATGAATCCTAAAGCGAAAATTCCAACTGGTTGGCCTACACTTGACCAATATACTAATGGTGGATTTCTCAAAGATGGAAAGATGCTAGCAATATTTATGGGCCAAGCTGGATTAGGAAAGTCAGTGTTTTTGTCAAACATTGCAGTGAACTTCTTGAAGCAGAATCTTTCAGTTGTAGTCATTTCACTTGAAATGAGTCAAGACGTATATGCAACAAGATTTGATGCTCATATCTCAAAGAAGAACATAAACAAGCTAAATGAATGTGCAGATGAAGCTTTGCAGAGGATAAAAGACTTCTATGCAGAGCATTCAAATTCAAACTTGTACATAAAAGAATATCCACCAAGGTCTATAAAGACATCAGACATTGAAATGTATCTTGAGAATTTGAAGAACAATGGAAAGCATTTTGATGTAGTCGTAGTTGACTACTTGAATCTCGTTCTTCCACAACATAGTTCTGACAACATGTATCAAGGTGCATTGGAAGTTTCTGAAAAACTTAGAGCACTTTCATACAAGTTCAATGTTCCAGTTGTGTCAGCAGTTCAAGCTAATTCAGAAGGCATGAACAATGAAAACATTGGAATGGAGCATATTTCTGAATCAAGAGGTATTGCACATACAGCAGACTTCATCTTAGCTTTGTATCAGATGCCAGAAGACAGAGAGAATGGCATAATAAATGGAAGAATTTTGAAGAACCGACTTGGTGGACAAGTTGGAAAACTTATGTCAATGAAACTTGATGCGGAGACATTGACATTAGCTGACATAACTTTTGACAGTGATTTCAGCTAGGCAGCAAATGATGATGTGGAGCTTGGAAACATAGTCAGAAATCTGCCAAACATAAACGCATCACTTAATGGAGAAGACATAGATGCGCTCTAAGAAAGAAACAAAGAAGACTTCTGCTAAGACATCAGTCAAGAAAACAGACAAGCCAACAAAGAAGGCAGGAAGAAAACGTGCTGCTAAGAAAGTCCAAGTAGTTGAAGACATCCAAGATGATGACAAGCCAACAGCTTCAATTGAAGACTTCAACAGCACAGTTGACACATCATTTTTCTACACAAATGACAAGCATTTGAATGCTATTGATGATGCAGAAGTGATAAACAGAATTGTAGCACAATATCCTGATTTCAACTAGAAGAATAAAGACACATAGCTCAAGAAGATATTTTTGCAAGTACTTGAAAATGAAGAGTTCATAGAGGATTTGCTTGACTATTATGCTTTGACTATATTTGATTTCTTCAAGATCATATACAAGAACTATTCATCATTGTTCAATACTCTTTTCATAAAGAAAGTAAAAGACAGAATAAAGAACAAGAAATATGCAAGAGTCTAATTGCATAAAGCTTGATGGCTTAGCTGCTGCTACTTACTACAAGTACTTTGCTCAAGACAACAATCCTAACATAATTAGGAAGATGCCACTTGAGAGAGTAGCAGCTAAAGGCTTATACACTAAGAACAAAGATGTGTTTGACAGATTTGTTGAAGTGTATTAGAAGTACAATGTAGACATTATCAAGTACTTCAAGTTCTTAGTGTATGAATGTGGAAAGACAGAATGGGACATTCCAGAAGTTCTGCTTAGCAAAGTGTATCTGTCAAAGTTTGTTGACTATCTTAAAGTCAACAACCAGTACTACAAGATATACAAGTGGTTCTTGAAGTCTGCAAACAACATTGTAGATGATTGTGTAAGACTTGGATTTACTTCAACAAAAGAATATATACGCCATCTTATAGCTAGCAGAAAACTAGTAGCTAAGTATTTAGCTGGTGAAATATCTATATACTATCTAAGTTCAATATAGAATTTCAAGGAAATTATTCCTAAGCTAGACAGAATATCACAAGACGAATTCAGTAAAATATTAAATAGATATGATAAGTACAACGTAGATGTCCAAGAGGCGTTCAAGAAGTACAAGTCATGTCGAGTCAATCCAATCAAGTTCACAGATGATCTTCTTTGGAGAAGACTGAACAAACAACAATAACAAAAGTAATAAAGGAAATAACAGTATGTGCACGTTCATAAATTCGTTGCCATCTCAGTCAAAAAGCGCTGAGTCAACTCGCAAGAAGAATCTTGCGTTGTTCATCCGTCCAACTAAGGACAATGAGTACTACAAGTTCAGGCTGCTTGCATTCAAGAGCCCACAGAAGAACGACAGAGACTATCCATTCATCGAACGATACATCCATCAGCATTGGACTAAGGACGAGAATGGCAAGAGCAAGATTGATGCTCAAGTTGTATGTCCAGTGACAAAGTTCGTCAAGGTTGAAGGAAATCCTTATGATGCATGTCCAATCTGCAGGTTCGCAAACATGAACTTCATTGCATGGAAAGAGTCTGGTTGGAAAGATCGCGAAAGCGCTAAGAAGAACAGAGAGTTCGGCCGCAAGTTTGAGGCAATAATTCCTGTATATGTGAAGCAGGATCCAACATATCCATAGAACAATGGGCAGTTGAGAGTCTTAGTGTTCACTGACAAGGAGTTCTACAAGAAGTTCAAGCAGAAGATCCAAGAGGCTTCAAGAACATCATGCTGCTTCAATGGTGGAAAAGCTGTTGACTTCTACATCCACATGACTGTGGTGCCAAAGACTGTCAATGAAGGTCAGCCAAATGAATACACCTTCAATGAGAAGGTTATTGACAAGTTTGGATTCACGAAGCCTGAAAAGGCATACGAGATTCCAGCTATCAACAAGGAAGCTATCGACAACTTCGAGTTTGATGACACTTACTATGTGTCTTCAACTCCAGAAGAGCTCCAAGAGTTCTATGACAAGTACATAAAGCTCAGCTCTAATGATGACATTCCTGAAGAGGATGTTGAGGTCTATGAAGCTCCTAAGGTGACAAAGCCAACAAAGACAAACAAGGTTGTTGAGACTAAGGTTGAGAATCCTGCTCCAGCAGAGAATGATGACATCAGCGATGATGACATTGATGACTTGACTGAAGACAATGACTTGGCTACGGACCCAGATGATCTTCCAGCTGTCAATGAACCAGCTCCAAAAGCTGAGACAGAAGAGATAAGTGAAGCGGAGCTCAATGATTTGGTAGATGGTCTTGATGACATTTCTTGATGACATTTGATCCAAAAGTTGAGTGAACTAATTATCACAAGAGTAAATAATATCATGGCAGTTAAGCGAGTGCTGGCTGCCATGATCTTAACTAAAGCTGAGTGAAAACACCAGCAGACAAGGAAGAAACAAAATGAGAAATATATTCGATGACATGCTAAATGAGTGGCTAGCATATTCAAATTATTTGCCACGTCCTAATACCGTTGAGAACAGTGGTTTCAAGCAGCTGATAAAGCGCCCAC
>Ga0247610_10001846_pt1 | contig 25453 bp, 27 predicted proteins | sample 174DNAGHGhighgp2_FD_193483 | JGI IMG/M metagenome (GOLD analysis project Ga0247610, IMG submission 193483) | Sheep rumen microbial communities from Palmerston North, Manawatu-Wanganui, New Zealand - 1742 DNA GHGhigh gp2 | ecosystem: Host-associated > Mammals > Digestive system > Stomach > Rumen...
CCGTCTTCCTGCTTCTTCCGATCCTGCTGGTCATTGCCATCGGTCTGTCGTTCTATGTCACCGCCTTTGAGGTGAAGATGAGCCATTTCGAATATCTGGGGCCGATGGTGAGCTCTTTGCTCGGCTTCTTGCCCTATGTCGTCTTGTCGCTGCTTTTCATCGGTCTGTATATCTACATGCCCAACACGAGGGTGAAGCCGTCGTGCGCCATCATCCCTGGCATCCTGGCCGGTGTAGGCATGCAGATCCTGCAGATAGCCTATATCCATTCTCAGATCTGGGTGACGGGCTATAATGCTATCTACGGCTCATTTGCCGCCCTGCCGCTGTTTATGCTGTGGATCCAGATGTCGTGGACCATCTGCCTGTTCGGTGCCCAGCTCACCTATACGAATCAGAATATGAATCGCGTCGGCATTCATCCTGAAGTGATGGATATCCATCCGCTGGTGGATATGACGGATGACGAGCTAAGCAACGAGGCTGCCGAACTGTATTCCGACCGCCTCGATGACCTGTAAATCCCACTCTTATCTGGTGTAGAAATCAATGAGCTTGACGAGGGCCTGCTGACAGACAGGACAGAACTCAGGCTCTTCGTTGGTGCGCATGCGGCAGTCCTCGCAGCCGCGCCATACTCCCTTCTCCTGATAGCCGCCACCCTCTACGAGCCCGGCCTTGCCCTCCTTGATGAGGTTCTCCCACTTGATGAAGGCCGTGGCCTTGGTAGTCAGGTTCGGCTCCCAAGGCTCGGTGTCGTCGAAGTAGATGGGATCGTCGTTGCCATAGGTATACTCGTCGCCCAGTCCTCCAAAGCTGTGGCCGAACTCATGCACCACAACGGGTAGGAACTGCGGGCCGCCGGTATAGCTGAGGTTATATGAGTTGTAGATGCCGCCGCCGCCATAGTGCTCGGTATTCACCAGGATGATGATGTGCTCGTAGGGCGTGCCTGCCAACACGTCGTGCAGCCGTTTCAGATGGAGCGTGGTGAGATAGCGGTCGCTGTAGAACGTGTCGAAGTGCGAGCCCAGGACTGTGTTCTTCCAGATGCCCTTCGAGGGCTCGCTGGTGCCGGAATCTACCGATGGCGACTTGACGGCGATAATCTGGAAGCGGTCCTGCATCGATTTGAATGGCTCGTGGTTGAAAAGCGAACCGATGGCCTTTTGGCAGTCGCTGAGATAATGGTCCATTTCATTGGCGGTATAGCCCTCGGCCACGAAGGCAATGCGGATGCAGCGTGAGGTGTCGCGGGCCTGATGCAGTACGTTGTAGGGCTGGATGTAGTGTTCGCCGGCCTTGCGGATGAGAATGTCCTTGGGGTCGACGGTATGGGTCAATGAATTGACCACCTCATTGTGATTGTCGAACAGCTCGACCTTGATTTCCACAGAGTCTTTCGGGAAGGGAACAAGAAACACATTCTCGAATGACTTCTGCGTGTGCTTGGCCTCGTCGGTAGCGAGCCACTCCTGGAAGAGGGTGGAGAAGGCGTGGCGGTAGATGATCGTGCTATCCTTCTTCGAGTGGACGGTAATCTGTCCATTGCCTCTCAGTGGCAGTTCTGCCAATCGCTCCCTGCGACCATACCAGCGGGGCAGGCTGACGAGTTCGTCGACAAAGATCTGGTGGATCACCTCGCAACCTGCGAAGGTGTAGTCTATGCGCAGGGTTCGGTCTTCGAAATAGTCCTCAAACCGTTGGGAGAAAACATGGAGGAATGAGAATAGTAAGGCGGTGATAATGAGTAGTTTTCTCATAATTCATTCAATAAATTCTTGACATAGTCTCTGTTCCAGTCTTTCAAGTGGTGACGCTGTCCGTCGTATGCCAACAGGTCGAGGTCGATGGCCACGATGCCGTCTTCATTATGCTGGCGCCCGATACGTTTCTCCGTCTCCTTCAGCACCTCGCCCATCAGTCCTTCGCCGAAGGACGTCGTGCCCTTGCAGAGTTGGTTGAGATACTTCTTTGATGGTCCATGGTCAATGTAGTACGGTTCTGTCCAGATGGCGGAAGTAAAGTGCACATCGGCCATCAGCTGTGTCAGTTGTTCCCTGGCTTTGGCGAGATTGGCCTCTTGGTTTTCGTTCGATGCAAGCGAGATAATCACTTCGTGTAACTTCATATTTTTCGGTTTTTGGTGCAAAGATACGAAGAAAGACTTAAAATACCAAACTAAACAATGTTAAAGGCTTGCGTATCTCGGATAATCTTTGTAATTTTGCAGAAATGTAGGCAGGAAAATGCGAAGCAGAGTTGACAAATTGAAAGAATTTCGGTTAATTTCGTGAATTTTTGCTCAAATATTTGGCCAAATGAAAATAAAAGTGTAATTTCGCGGCGCAATTCGATGAACATCAATTTCAAACATTCAAAAATAACAATTAAAACATGAAGAAGTACAACTTTAACGCCGGTCCCTCGATGCTTCCCCGCGAAGTGATTGAGAAGACCGCTCAACAGTGTCTTGATTTCAATGGTTCGGGTCTCTCTCTGATGGAGATCAGCCACCGTGCAAAGGATTTCCAACCCGTGGTTGACGAGGCTGTGGCTCTTGTGAAAGAGTTGCTTCAGGTGCCTGAGGGCTACTCAGTCATCTTCCTCGGCGGTGGTGCCAGTCTGGAGTTCTGTATGATTCCTTTCAACTTCCTGATAAAGAAGGCTGCTTACCTGAACACTGGTGTTTGGGCTAAGAAGGCCATGAAGGAAGCCAAGTTGTTTGGTGAGGTGGTAGAGGTTGCTTCTTCAGCCGATGCCAACTACACCTTCATCCCGAAGGGCTGGACGGTGCCTGCCGATGCTGACTATCTGCACATCACCACCAATAATACGATCTACGGAACTGAGATCCGCAAGGACCTCGATGTCAGCGTGCCCCTGATTGCCGATATGTCGTCGGATATCATGAGCCGTTCTGTCGACGTGAGCAAGTACGATGCTATCTATGCCGGTGCCCAGAAAAACCTGGCTATGGCTGGTGTCACCATCATCATCCTGAAGGATGAGAAACTCGGTCGTGCGCCCCGTGAGATTCCCACGATGCTCGACTACCGCACACATGTCGACAAGGGCTCGATGTTCAACACGCCTCCTGTGGTGCCCATCTACTGCGCCCTCGAGAACCTGCGCTGGATTAAGGCCCAGGGTGGTGTCGAGGCAATGGACAAGCTAGCTAAGCAGCGTGCAGAGATTGTCTATGGTGAAATCGACCGCAACAAGATGTTCGTCGGTACTGCCAAGGAGGAAGACCGTTCGCTGATGAACATCTGCTTCGTCATGGCCGACGAGTACAAAGAGTTGGAGAAGGATTTCCTCGACTTCGCTGTCAGCAAGGGCATGGTTGGTGTGAAGGGTCACCGTTCAGTTGGCGGCTTCCGCGCTTCTTGCTACAACGCCCAGACCATCGAAGGCTGCAACGCCCTCGTCGCCTGCATGAAGGAATTCGAAGCAAACCACTAAATTATTAACGACTACGAATTTCGCGAATTATTCGAATTATTCAAGCACAAAAGATAATTAGTAAAATTCGTGTAATTCGTAGTTAAAAATAGATAAGTATGAAAGTTTTAGTTGCAACAGAGAAGCCTTTCGCAGCAGCTGCTGTGAATGGCATTAAGGCAGAGATTGAGGCAGCCGGCAATGAGCTGGTGCTGCTCGAGAAATATACTGAGAAGGCTCAGTTCCTGGAGGCTGTGAAAGAAGCCGATGCCCTGATCATCCGTTCGGATAAGGTTGACGCCGAGGTGCTCGACGCCGCCAAGCAGCTGAAGATCGTGGTTCGTGCTGGTGCCGGTTACGACAACATCGACCTCGCCGCCGCCACCGCCCACAACGTGGTGGCTGAGAATACGCCCGGACAGAACTCCAACGCCGTGGCCGAGCTAGTATTCGGTCTGTTGGTGATGGCCGTCCGCGGTTTCTACAATGGTAAGAGCGGCTCTGAGCTGCTGGGTAAGAAGCTGGGTATCCTCGCCTTCGGTAATGTCGGCCGCAACGTGGCCCGCATCGCCAAGGGCTTCGGCATGGAGGTCTATGCCTACGATGCCTACTGTCCTGCAGAGGTCATCGAGGCAGCTGGTGTGCACGCTGTTTGCTGTCAGGATAAGCTGTTCGAGACCTGCGACGTGGTATCGCTCCATATCCCTGCGACTCCCGAGACCAAGCAGAGCATCAACGCTGCTTTGGTAGGTAAGATGAAGAAGGGTGGTGTGTTGGTGAACACGGCCCGTAAGGAAGTGATCAACGAGCCCGAGCTGATCCAGCTGATGACTGAGCGCGACGACCTGAAGTTCGTCACCGACATCATGCCCGATGCCAACGACGAGTTCCTGAAGTTCGAGGGCCGTTACTTCTCAACCCCGAAGAAGATGGGTGCCCAGACGGCCGAGGCTAACATCAACGCTGGTATCGCCGCCGCTAAGCAGATCAATGCTTTCTTCAAGGATGGTGACACCAAATTCCAGGTGAATAAGTAATATCATGGCAATAATCAAACCTTTCAAAGGAATTCGTCCGCCGAAGGCATTGGTGGAGCAAGTAGAGAGCCGTCCTTACGACGTGCTCGACTCAGAAGAGGCGAGGGTAGAGGCCGGCGACAACGAGAAGAGCCTCTACCACATTATCAAGCCGGAGATAGATTTCCCCGTCGGCACCTCAGAGTACGACCCCAGAGTCTACGAGAAGGCCGCAGAGAATTTCCAGAAGTTCCAGGACAAGGGCTGGCTCGTTCAGGATGCGTGCGAACATTATTATATCTATGCACAGACCATGAACGGCAAGACGCAGTACGGTCTGGTGGTATGCGCCCATACCGACGACTACATGGCCGGCCGCATCAAGAAGCACGAGCTCACACGCCGCGATAAGGAGGAAGATCGCATGAAGCATGTCCGCGTGAACAATGCCAACATCGAGCCCGTCTTTTTCGCCTATCCCGACAATACCGTGCTCAACGCCCTCATCATGCGCTATGCCGCTACCGAGCCGGAGTATGACTTCATCGCACCTGTCGACGGCTTCCGCCATCAGTTCTGGGTGATCAACGACGAGCAGGACATGCAGACTATCACCGATGAATTTGCCAAGATGCCCAGCCTCTATATTGCCGACGGCCATCACCGCTCCGCCGCTGCAGCCCTCGTAGGCGCAGAGAAGCAGAAGCAGAACCCCAACCACAACGGCACCGAGGAGTACAACTTCTTCATGGCCGTGTGCTTTCAGGCCTCACAGCTGACCATTCTCGACTACAACCGCGTGGTGAAGGATCTCAACGGTCTGTCGTCGGAGGAGTTCCTCGCTGCCCTGCAGGTGAATTTTATCGTCGAGGACAAGGGCGCCGACATCTACAAGCCCCAGCAGCTGCACGAGTTCTCCCTCTATCTCGACGGGCACTGGTTCAGTCTGAAGGCCAAGGAGGGTACCTACGACAACAACGACCCCATCGGCGTGCTCGACGTGGATATCTCCAGTCGTCTGATTCTCGATGAAATCCTGAACATCGGCGACCTGCGCTCTTCGCAGCGTATCGACTTCGTGGGAGGCCTTCGTGGCCTCGGCGAGCTGAAGCGTCGTGTTGACTCCGGCGAGATGCGTGCTGCCCTGGCACTCTATCCCGTATCGATGCAGCAGATTATGGACATCGCCGACAGCGGGAAGATCATGCCGCCGAAGGCTACCTGGTTCGAGCCGAAGCTCCGCTCAGGTCTTGTCATTCACAAACTCAGCTAAGAAAAATAGCCTTGAGCCGCTCTTGGCTCAGAACTGTGCAGTCTGGCGGGGAATCAAAGGGACTGGTGATTGATATTTTGAATCAATCACCAGTCTTTCCGTAGACATGATTGACTCTTCTTTGTGACTATCTCAGATTTCCTTAAAGGAATCTATAGCGAATCCCTATTTATGTTTCAGAAACCAAATACAAAGGCTAATTTCTAATGGCGGCCATTAGATTTTGCGGTCAATCAATGACCGTTACGAAATCTTTATAGCCTTTTTGGATTTAGCCAGATTCTTTCCCAAAAGGTGAGAGGGCCAGCTTTGCCAGCCTGAAGTGAATCTTTCCGAAGGTTTGACGATGATTGTGATCATCAGTATCAGTCCTGCGATGAAACACTCCAAAGCTAGGCCTACGAGCGCGCCCGAACTGTTGATATACTCATTCATGGCCAGCAACAACTTGAGACCGACGAAAAACAGTATGATGCCAAGTCCGTATTTCAGATACTCAGGAACTACAACAAAGTGGGGTCGCCGAAGCGATAGCCCCACTTGCTGATTCCTGTGTGTGAATCACATCAACTAAATCAGTTGTGCGATTGTTTCCGCATCCTTGCCTTCGTAGAAGCGAGGTTCGAATACGGAATTGTATTTGAAATCACCAAAACGGAACAACTGAAAGCCACAGAACTGATGATCGTCGCTCAGGCAGAGTTCCAAGCGGAAGTTGCCGTTGGCTCCAGCCAGGGGTTTGCCTTTCTGCTGGATGTCGGCTGCCATTTGGTCAGAGGGCATCTCCAGCAGGCGTTCCACACGCTCTCCTTCAGAAGGGCTATATTCCAAAATGTAGACCTTAACCTGACTCTGAGTAGGCATATAGATGGCCTTGGTTGAAAACAGTGATTTCTTAATATCGATATGCATATATGCGGAGAGGGCAGCAGCCATCTCCAAGTGTTTGAGACTTGACATAGTTGTTGTTATGTATAAAATAAATAATGTGAATTGATGGTGTGTCCCTGTGATAACAGACAAATACGTCAACGAATGATGCGCCTCAGTGCGATGACATAGTAGTCACGCGAGGCCGACATGCAGAATGGAGCCGTCTCTTGGCGACACCTGCTGTCGTAATAGGAATTAAAATGTTTGACAAAATGTTGCCGTAGGGCAAAGTTGCCGGACGGTGTGATGGTTCTTTCTGTCTTAGAACCTTGTGAGGCCAGGATGCGCTGAGGACGGGAACTGCATACACGATAGAGCTGTGAGGCATCGGTAAGTGTGGCTTCATGATGATGATGTTGAAACGGAACTATGATCGTTGACTCCGTAAGCTGCAAGGGTATTCCGGTTAAGGCACCATCCTTGTTCTGCCAGTTCAGCAGAACCGTCAGGCAAACGGCACAAAGGGCCGTCAATATCCGTGTCATCAGTAGCATTCGCCTCATAATGCGCTGCAAAGGTACAAAAAATTATCAAGAAAAGACTAATCCGAACTGCAAAGATTCATAAGCCAGGCAAAACCTTTGGCTGTTCTTTCATCAGAATGCTGGAAGTGATTGCCTGGGTTCCATTCAAGAATGGTGTTGATACCTTGTGCTGTTAATAGTTCCTGTTGTTTTCGGATGCAGTTGCCGACCTGTTCCAGAACAGGATTTTTTGTCTTCTCTTCCTTGTCGCCAAGGCTGAGATAGACGGATGAAGTCAATGGATTATGTGTTTCGGCATACTCCATCCACTTGGGGTACCAGACAGATGGAGAGACAGCTGTAATTCCATCGAAGACCGACAGCTGATAACCAGCCCATAAAGCGAAAAAACCTGCCAAGGAGTACCCACCTAATAGACATCTCATTGACTCTTTGTCATAAAGATGCATCTGCTCCAACGTTGGAATTAGATCTTCTTTCACAAACCTCAGCGTCGTATCAGCTCCATCACCGAAGGGAATCTTACCGAATGCTGCTGGTGCAGCCCAAGGTGTAAGTTCGCTCTGCCAGTCTTTTATTTCAAATGCAACAAGAGTAAACGGTTTGTCAGTCAAAGACTGTATTGTTTGTACTTCGTTGTCCAACACCTCCAAGTCGTGTTCGTCTATCGGCTGAATAAGCAGGTAATCAGATTGTCCTGACTTCTCTGACCTTTTATCAGAGTGTGGCGTGGCGATGTAAACCGTGCAAGTCCTGTTAACTATCAGTACGCTTTCTTTCTCCATTTTACATCTATATACCATTATTGCAGGTGTGAGCACATCTTGAGGTATCGATGGCCATTTTCTTAGTCAATACTCTTTCCTAAATCAAAGGCCTCCTGCAGTTTGGGATTGCCTTCAATTTCACGGGGATCATTCACACCTCCGCAGAAAAGTGTTCCTGCCAGACGACTTTTGGGATAGCAGTCTATCCAGCCCGTCAACCCCGTCTCTGCACGTTTGGGAGTCTGCTCTTCATCCTCTGCAGCCGTTGTCAGCAGATAGATGTCACGGAATTGATAATCCTGTTCATACATACCGTTCATGCGGTCAATGAGGGTCTTCATCTGGCCGCTCATCTCATAATAATATATAGGTGTTGCCCAGCAGATGACATCAGCCTTCAGCACCTTGTCCATGATGTCGTTCACGTCGTCGTTGATGACACAACGGCCCAGCTTTTGACACCCCATACAGCCCTTACAGAACTGGATGTTCTTGCCAACGAGAGAAATCTTCTCAACCTCGTTTCCGGCAGCCTTGGCTCCTTCCACAAACTGGTCAGCGAGCATATCGCTGTTTGAGCCATGTCTAAGGCTCGTTGAAATAACAATTACCTTTTTCATATCTTATGCTTCTATCCTAAATCCGCTGCAAAGGTACGAATTATATATTAACAGATATTACATATATTCGTTGATTATATACCAATTTCTCAGAAAAATATTGGATAATATAAAAAAACTACCATTTTTGTTGTAGAAGATAGATGAGTGCTATTTGAGCCAACAATATCAGCGGGAGTCCATATTTGAACTTTTTATGCATCGTCTTGTGATGCCATACTTGCAGGCCCAGCAAAGCCCCGATAGTACCTCCGATAACAGCAAGTATCAGCAAAGTGGTTTCCGATATGCGCCAGCAGCCTTGCTTCGCTTTCCATTTATCAACACCATAGACAACAAAGGCCAATATATTGATAACTATCAAATAATATAGTAGAGCATTGGTCATCACTATTTTTCTTTTGTAAGTGCGTAAACTACCAGTGTCGGTAGAATGACTAATAGCAGCAATGTAACTTCTACCAATGTATACGAGCCGAAATAGTCTAGCAATGTCTGGAATTTCAGAATGCCGTCAACCAGTATGACCAAAAGGGCAAACCAGCAGAGCAAGAATATAGCTGCATACTTGATCTTTCGTTTCTTCAATTTCATCATTCGATATTTAATACCATTTATATCCGTGTTCCTTGCAATAGTCGATGGCTGGCTGGTAGCCTTGGAAGGTGGCTTTGTGAATCCACTTCAAGCCTTTCTTCTCATCGAGGGGAACACCATTGCCCGTCATGTGAAACCAGCCGATGGCAAACTGTGCCTGGGCATCACCGCCATTAGCCGCCAACTCGTACCAGAAAGCACACTCTGACAGGTCTTTCTCTACGCCATCGCCGTTCCAAAAGGCCGCACCGCAATTCTTCTGACTCTGTACGTGTCCTTGGAAAGCAGCTTCACGATACCAAAGGAAAGCCTGGTGGTGATTCGTCTCTGTGCCATTGCCGAGATAATAGGCGTTGGCTACATTAACTTGTGACTGCATATCCCCTTTATCGGCAGCTTTTCTGTACCACTCAAAGGCCAGTTCTGCATTCGGCTCCACACCCTTGCCGTGATAATAGCACTCGCCGACATTGAAGCAGCCATAGACATCGCCCTGTTCCGCAGCCTTCATATACCACTCGAAAGCCATCTCCAGATTGACCTTTACGCCAGTGCCACGCTCGTAGCAGACCCCAAGGTTGTTCATCGCCTTGATGTCGCCCTCGTAAGCCTTCTCACGATAGCCGTCTGCCTTGTTGCGTTCTTTGGACATAGGTCTTAAATTTCCTCGATTTCGCTTGCCACACGGGCTAATTATCGGTTGAGATATTTCCAAAGCCTGATGGAATCGTCGTGATGACGCAGTTTTTCGACGATCGAAACGAGTTTTTTCTGAACGGCTTTCTGGGTTGTTCCCATCTGCTGGGCAAGACTCTTTACGGAGCGTTGCTTGCAGCCCATGCCGAGCGTCTGTCGAAGTAGCAGGTTTTCATCCTCAGTGAGTGCGTGACTCAGAAGACTGTCGATCTTCTCAGACAGTTCAAACCTCGGTGCACCTTCCAAATTGAACGGGTCATGGGTATCGACAATCGCATCCAGACTGCCGTAATTCTCCCATCTGTCCTGAAGCTGAACCAACAGGTTTTCTTCGTCATGCAACTCAGTTACGTCCATCATATTATCGGATTACCACATTTAAACGTTCCTCCTCTATCTTCTCCCCCATACGTGTTCTTGAACATATGGTTCGTTGGCGAGGTATTCGTCAAGTAAGTGAATGTTTCTCTTTACATCTGCCGCCGATGTACCCCACAAAGGTAAGTCGGCGATATTAAAGTCAGACTACTCTTCATTTTTGGTAGCGGCGGTGTTGGGAGTCTCAATGGGCAACTGCGAAGCCTCCTCGGGCTCGGTGGGCTCGAGGGGCTTTTGTACTGGATTGCCCTCCTCGTCGAGATCCTGATATTCCTCGATGCCATCGAAGTCGAGTGAATCGACACTGATAGAATCGGAGTCGGCAGGTGCCTCATTATACCCGCCGCAGTCGTACATATTGTTGAGCAGGTCGGCATCGCTCGGTTTGGCAAACTTCGCGCGATACTGCTTGAAGGCGGGGTCGTTGAGTACGGAGCCAAGGAAGTAGCCGCAAATGGGCAATGCTGTGCGGTTACCTTGACCGAGCATGCCTGTACGGAAGTGGATGGAGCGGTATTCACCACCTACCCATGCACCAACGACGAGGCGTGGCGTGGTACCAATGAACCAGGCATCAGAATGATTATTGGAAGTTCCGGTCTTTCCTCCGAAATCGGTGTCGGCAGCCTTGTCATAGCCCACGAATCCCATCAGACGGGAGCTTGTACCGCTCATGCCGCCCTTAAGCAGTTGTTGAACGAGGAAAGCAGAGCGGGTGGGGATGACCTGACGGGCCTCTGTCGGTGCCTCGTAGATCACCTGACCGTCGCGGTCTTCAATCTTTGTCACGAGGATGGGGCCGATATGCTTGCCATCGTTGACGGGCGTACAATAGGCATTGACCAGCTCCAGCAGGTTGACATCACTGGCGCCCAAAGTAAGTGATGGAGTTGCGTTGAGTTCCGACTTGATACCCATGGCGTGGGCAGTCTTCACGATATTGTCGATGCCACACTCCTGACCGAGGCGAGCGGCCACGGAGTTGACACTCATGGCAAAGGCGTGTTTCAGGGTGATATAGGCTCCTGAGAATCGACCGTCGGCATTGGTGGGCGCCCAGGTCACCTCCTTGCCGTGATCCATTACCTTCATTGAGAAGTATTCGTCCTTGCGGGTGTCGCAGGGGGTGATGCCCTGGTTCATAGCCTCGGTATAGACAAAGAGCTTGAAGGTGGAACCAGGCTGGCGCATGGCCGTAACCTTATCATATTTCCACGAATGGAAGTCGATGTCGCCTACCCAGGCCTTGACATGGCCCGTCTGAGGTTCCATAGCCACAAAACCGCAATGCATGAAACGCACCATGTAACGGATGGAGTCCATCGTCGACAGCTCTTTCTCAACCATACCTTTATCATAGTCGAACACTTTCACGGTATGCGGGAGGTTGAGATAATAGTCGATGGAATCTTGATTTCCGTTGAATTTCTTTGTAAGATATTGGTAGACAGGCTGTCGTTTGGCGATATCTTCGATGAAATGGGGTATTTCCTGATGACGCTCATCCTGCCAGGGGTTAGTCGAGCCCCAATGCTGGTTGAAAGACTGCTGTACCTGCTTCATCTGTTTGATGGCAGCTTCTTCGGCATAGCGCTGCAGGCGGGTGTCGATAGTAGTGTAGATCTTTAGACCCTCAGTATAAAGGGCATTACGGTTGTCATAATATTCTTCGCACCAGTCTTTCAGATAGTCTCCCACAGCTTCGCGGAAATAGTTGGCATCACCGTCATAGGCAGATTCCACACTATAGTCAAGCCTGATGTCGAGTTGCTTGAGAGAGTCGCATTGATCAGCTGTAAGATCACCGTGCTGCCGCATAAGATCAAGTACGATATTGCGGCGTTTGAGTGAATTCTCAGGATTGATAAGGGGATTATAATAAGTAGTCGCTTTTAGCATGCCTACAAGGATGGCGGCATTTTCTGCTGTCAAATCCTGAGGCTTACAGTTGAAGTAGGTCTTACAGGCGGTCTTGATGCCAAAGGCATTAGAACCGAAATCGACTGTATTGGCATACTGGGTCAGAATCTCGTTTTTGGTAAAGAAATACTCGAGTTTGTATGCCGTGATCCACTCTTTACTCTTCATGATGAGCATCTTCAGACCAGGGATATTGCCCAAAAGGCCCGTGGAGTATTCACTTCGGGTGCGGAACAGGTTCTTGGCCAGCTGTTGAGTGATGGTAGAAGCACCGCGGGCATCACGATGAAGAACATATTCCTTTGCGACTGCAGCAAACGCAGTATAGTCAATACCATGATGTGAGTAGAATCGCTCATCCTCTGTATCGATGAGAGCCTTCCAAAAAACAGGATTTACCTCTTCATAAGTAACAGGGGTACGGTTTTCACTGAAGAATTTGCCAATGGTTTTGCCGTCGGCACTATAGATAATAGAGGCTTCAGCAGGTCGTTTGTTCTTGATAGTCGACATTGACGGCGATTTGCCGAAGAGCCAAAGGAAATTTACATCGACGGCAATAAGATAAAGGAAGAACACTACTATGAGCGTTACGAGTGCCGAAAGTATTTTGATATACCAAGGACGTCCTTTAAAAAGACTTTTGTATGCAGGCCAGATGCCAGCGATCCAACTCCAAATCTTTTTCATCTTGATTTAGTTATGATAAAGTCAATAATTTCTTTCTTTTTATGAGGATGAAACCAGCATATTTGCGGGTCTTTTTTATACCAAGTGAGCTGCTTACGGGCGTAGCGGCGGGTGTTGCCTTTGATGCGTTCGATGGCTTCATCGAGTGACCATCGCCCGTTAAAATAGTCGAACAATTCCTTGTAACCTACTGTGTTCAATGCATTTAACTCTCTTAGCGTATATAATTTCTCTGCTTCTTTAAGTAAACCCTGTTGCATCATCTTGTCGACTCGGGCATTAATACGGTTATAGAGTTCTTCGCGCTCGCGGTTCAGTCCGATCTTAATGATGCGGAAGGGGCGTTCTTTCTTCTCACGCTTTCGGAATGAGGTGTATGTACGCCCTGTCATCGTACAGATCTCAAGGGCATGCACAACACGCTTGGGATTTTGACGGTCTACTATCTCGTAGTACTCGGGGTCAAGACACTTCAGTTCCTCGCAGAGTTTCTGCAAGCCTTCTTCTGCCAACCGCTGCTTCATGGTGGCACGGGTAGTATCGTCGATGGTAGGGATATCGTCGATTCCATCGCAAACAGCATCGATATACATCATACTGCCTCCAGTCATCAAAGCATAATCACTATCGCGGAAAAGCGTATCAAGCAGTTCCAACACTTGTTGTTCAAAGAGCGATGCACTATAGTAATCCTTCAAGCTCAAAGAGCCTACGAAGTAGTGTTTTACCTGTTGCAGTTCCTCAGCTGATGGTTTAGCTGTGCCTATCGACAACTCTTTGTAGATTTGCCTGGAGTCAGCATTGATAATGGGGATATCGAAATGCCTGGCAATATCGAGACAGAGTTGTGTCTTACCAACGGCCGTTGGTCCCGTAATAACGATGAGTGTTTTATCGGATGACGCCACGCTTTGAATTCTCGATGAACGAGCAGATATATTCTACTTCCTTGCAGTCGGGGAATTGTTCGCGGGCCATAGCAACTCCATCTTTCAGTACACCTTGTGAATAGATGATGCGATAGGCCTCGTGGATAGCCTCAATGGTTTCACGGGGGAAGCCACGACGACGCAGACCTACGAGATTGACACCTGCATAACGCACGGGCTCCTTGCCTGCAATCACGTAAGGAGGAATATCCTGACTGGTACGGGTTCCGCCCTGGAACATAATATAACTGCCTACGTGACAGAACTGGTGGAAGAGACAAGTGGCAGAAATGATGGCGAAGTCGTCAACCTCTACCTCACCGGCAAACTTCGTAGAGTTGCCGATAATGCAGCCGTTGCCAATCACACAATCGTGAGCCACATGCATGTTCTCCATCAACAGATTGCCATTGCCAACGATAGTAGTGCCCTTCGATGCAGTTCCACGACTGATGGTGACATTCTCACGGATGGAGTTGTTGTCACCGATCTGGCAAGTTGTATCTTCGCCTCGGAATTTCAAATCCTGAGGCTTTGTAGAAATTGAGGAACCTGGGAAGAATTCATTGTTGTTGCCAATGCGGGCACCATAGTGAATAGTTACATTGTTCAGGAACTTATTGTTGTCGCCAATGACAACGTTCTTGTCGATTACGCAGAAGGGACCAATGATGTTGCCATCGCCGAGTTTTGCATCGGGGTCGACCACTGCTAAAGGATGAATCTGATTCATTTACAATTGGATAGTTTGGAATATGAAAACTTACTTGTTTCTTACAATTTGAGCGGTGAAAGTCGCTTCAGCTACAACATGGTCGCCCACAAAAATATAGCCTTTCATCGAAGATATACCGTGACGGACGGGTGCCAACAGATCCACTTTGAAGATAAGAGTATCGCCTGGTACGACTTTCTGACGGAACTTCACATCATCGATCTTCATGAAATAAGTGCTCCACTCGCTGGGATTCTCCAAGGTGTTCAGCACCAACAGTCCACCGCACTGAGCCATAGCCTCGATCATCAAAACGCCAGGCATAACAGGCTCTTGAGGGAAATGCCCCTGGAAGAAGGGCTCGTTGGAAGTGATGTTCTTGATGCCAACGATCGTATTGGCGCCTAGAGAAGTCACTTTGTCAACCAGCTGCATCGGATAACGGTGAGGCAGAAGTGCACGGATACGATTCACATCCATAATCGGCTCCTCGTTGGGATCATAGAACGGAGCTTGTACCTCATGCTTCCGGATTTCCTTACGCATCAGGCGGGCAAACTTGTTGTTGATGGTATGTCCAGGACGAGTGGCAATGATTCTTCCTTTGATAGGCTTACCGATAAGAGCCATATCACCGATGATATCAAGCAACTTATGACGGGTGCACTCATTGTCCCATTGAAGTGGCTTATGTTGAATATAACCAAGATCTGTAGCATCGCGATGCTCTACGTGGAGCATATCTGCCAGCATGTCGAGACGTTCCTGTGTCGTCTGACGCTCATAGATGACGATAGCGTTGTCAAGGTCGCCACCCTTAATGAGGTCGGCCTGTAGCAGTGGCTCAATGTCGCGAACAAATACAAAGGTGCGGGCACTGGCTATTTCATCGGTATATTTCTTGGGATCATCAAGCGTCGCAAACTGAGAACTGATGAACTTCGACTCGAAGGAGCACATGGCTGTTATCGAGAACTCCTCATCGGGTAGGATAGTGATGCATGAACCAGTGTTATCATCTTTCACCTCGAACTTTTTACGGATGACGTAATAGTCTTTGGGGGCATTCTGTTCTTCGATGCCCACCTCGCGGATCTTTTCCACATACTTAATGGCCGAACCGTCGAGGATGGGAAACTCTGGACCATTGACCTGAATGAGGCAGTTATCGATGCCGAGGGCATAAAGAGCGGAGAGACCGTGTTCAACGGTAGAACATTTGGCTTCACCCTTACCGAGCACGGTGCCACGCTGGGTATCGACCACATTTTCCGCGATGGCATCAATCACAGGCTCCCCTTCGAGATCAATGCGCTGAATCTTGTAACCTGTATTCTCAGGTGCAGGATTAAACGTAACTGTCAGGTTCAGACCCGTGTGCAGACCCTTGCCAAACAAGGAGAAACTGCCTTTCAATGTTTTTTGTTTCATATATGATGCTTTAAATTTTCGATTTCACGTTGCAAAGCCGCAATCTGGCGATACATTTCAGGCAACTTGGCGTAAAGAGCCTTGGCCTTGAAGAACACCTTCGTATCCATAGCAGGAGAACCTATAAGTTTCTCGCCGTCGCCTTTGGTGTCGCTAATCACACCGCATTGCGCTCCAACAAAAGTCTTATCTGCCACTTGGATATGTCCGGAGAAGCCAGCCTGACCACCAACCATACACCATGAACCAATCTTGGTGGAACCTGCCATACCGACTTGAGCCGACATCACCGTGTTTTCACCAATCTCACAATTATGAGCCACCTGAATCAGATTATCCAATTTAACACCCTTATGGATGATGGTTTGTCCCATAGTGGAACGGTCTACACATGTATTGGCTCCTATTTCCACATCGTCTTCAATCACAACGATGCCAATCTGAGGAATTTTGTCATAGCCATCAGCATTGGGAGCAAATCCGAAACCATCGGCCCCAATCACACTACCTGCATGGATTGTCACATTTTTTCCCAATTGACAACCTTGGTAGATGGTGACGTTGGGGTAAATAGTGGATTTCTCCCCGATCTTTACATCTTCGCAGATGACAGTATGAGGATATATCTGGGTGCCATCACCAATAACAGCTCCGTCACCAATATAGGCAAACGCACCGATATAGCAGTCTTTACCGACAGTTGCCTTTTCTGATATATAAGCTTGCGGCTCGATGCCTGACTTGCGAGGCTTCATGGATTCATAGAGTTGTAGCAACTTTGCCACACACTCGTATGCGTTTTTTACGCGAATAAGCGTAGCAGAAACTGGTTTCTCCAGTTCAACATCCTCATTGATTAGCACAACGCTCGATTGGGTTTCATAGAGATAGTGGGTATATTTGGGGTTCGAAAGGAAGGAGATGGCACCGGGTTTTCCTTCTTCAATCTTTGCGAAGCTATTTATCGCTGCGTTCTCATTACCCTCCACACGTCCACCGATCATATCGGCTATTTGCTTTGCTGTAAATTCCATATTTTTAACAAGTGTTATATATTTGCGCGCAAAGATAGTAAAAATTATCCAAAACGCTGATAACAAAGGTGGTATTTTGTTATTTTTTTAGAAAGTAATTGAACATTTAGCAATTCAGACGCTTCGGAAATGTCGCGAATTTCGCCGTTTTTGTAAAGTATTGCGATGCTGTCATCGTCAACATTATACATGTCTTTCGAGATGGTACTGAGGTTCATCATGTAGTGTTTGGCATCCTCCAACGAAATCTCCATATGGGCTGAAATATCCTTGGCGATAGCCTCGAGATGGGCTTCTTCAACAGGCTCTTCGGTAACCTCGACCTTAAAGATATGACGATCGAGCATGTCGGTGGCTAAGGTAGCGAGTATCTTGTCATCATGATGCTTCCATGCTTTCATCGCACTCCAGATGTCAGAATCATCGAGTTCACCGTAAAAAGTAAGAGCTTCTGGATGGTTATCAAACCATGCCTTGTCCACATCGTTTGCCAGGAAATAGAGTAGGGCAGGAGAAGCGAATACCTGCTGTCCGAGGCGGATAAGATCCTTGGCGCGATTAAGCATGTTGATGAGTACTTTTTCATAGGCCACACAGGTGCGATGCAGATACACTTGCCAATACATCAAGCGACGGGTTGTGAGGTAATTCTCAAGTGAATAAATACCTTTATGTTCTACTACAAGAGAATCGTCTATCACATTGAGCATCTTAATGATACGGGCTGAACCGATATTTCCTTCTGTCACTCCTGTAAAAAAGGAGTCACGTCGAAGATAATCGAGTCTGTCCATATCGAGTTGACTGGAAATCAACTGATGCAAAAAGTTCTTAGGATACTCGCCTTTAAAGATGGAAATAGCCAGATTGAGCTGACCATTGAAATGATGGTTGATCTCTTCCATCATCAACAGGGAAATCTCTTCGTGGGAGATATCATGGATGAGGGTATCCTCCAAAACATGCGAGAAAGGCCCGTGTCCGATGTCATGCATTAGGATAGCTGCCTCGACCGCTTCAGCTTCGGAGTCAAAAATGAAATTTCCTTTCTCCTGAAGCGACCTAACTGCTTCGGTCATGAGGTGAAAAGCACCAATGGAATGCTGAAATCTTGTATGACGGGCACCAGGATATACCACCGACGCCAGACCTAACTGATTAATACGGTTCAGGCGCTGGAACAAGGGGTGCTCTACTATGCCATAGAGTAGTCCACGTGGTATTTTGATAAATCCGAATACCGGATCGTTGATGATCTTAGCGCTGTTCACCTTATTATATGATACATGCTTTCTTCAATTCTTCTGCCATCTGCTGTTGCAGTTCACGTGCCTTATTGCCTGCAATCTCGGCATAGTGATCGTCGTTACTGGCATAGATGATGCCACGCGAAGAATTTACCAGCAGACCGCAATCTTTGGTCATACCGTATTTACAGACTTCTTCGAGAGAGCCGCCTTGGGCGCCGACGCCAGGCACGAGTAAGAAGTGATTGGGAGCCAATTTGCGGATATCCCCGAACATCTGGCCTTGAGTGGCACCGACCACATACATCATGTTTTCTGTATTACCCCATTGCTGGCTTAGGCGAAGCACTTTCTCAAAGAGTCTTTCCCCTTGGGCACCTTCCGTCAGCTGGAAATCGTGAGAGCCTTTATTTGAGGTCAACGCCAGAAGGATTACCCATTTGTCTTCATAGCCGAGGAAAGGAGTCACCGAGTCCTCGCCCATATACGGTGCTACGGTAAGTGCATCCACATCGTATTCCTCGAAAAAGGTACGGGCATACATCTGTGAGGTGTTTCCAATGTCACCCCGTTTGGCGTCAGCAATAATCAGGTGATGGGGATGATTCTCTCTGATATACTTGATAGTGTTCTCGAACGATATCATGCCCTTTACACCATAAGCTTCGTAGAATGCCAAGTTGGGCTTATAGGCCACACAATAGGGGGCTGTGGCATCAATAATAGCCTTATTAAACTCAAAGATAGGGTCATGCAAATCAAAAACGCACTGCGGCATTTTCCTGGCGTCCGTATCCAATCCCACGCAGAGGAAACTCTGCTTCTGCTTAATCTGCTGAATGAGTGCTTGTCTATTCATAACTTTCAATTATCATATATCAAAGTTCTGTTTCCTTCATACGCTCTGCGTTCTCAGCTACAGTTAGGGCATCAATCATAGCCTGGATATCGCCACCGAGGAATCCCTGCAGATCATGGGTCGTATAGCCGATACGATGATCTGTCACACGTCCCTGCGGGAAATTATAAGTACGTATCTTCGCTGAACGGTCGCCCGTTGATACAAGGCTCTTGCGACGGCTGGCAATATCGTCCATATACTTCTGATGCTCCTTATCATAGATAAAAGTATAGAGGCGAGAGAGGGCACGCTCCTTGTTCTTGGGCTGGTCGCGCGTTTCCGTACATTCAATAAGGATTTCCTCGGTTTCACCGGTATTTGGATTCTTCCACATATAGCGTAGACGGACACCCGATTCCACCTTGTTCACATTCTGACCACCTGCTCCCGATGAACGGAACGTATCCCATTTGATCTCGCCTTCGTTGACGTGCACCTCGAACTTATCTGCTTCGGGCAATACGGCGACGGTAGCTGCGGAAGTGTGCATACGTCCTTGTGTTTCAGTGGCTGGCACACGCTGTACGCGATGCACACCCGACTCGTATTTAAGTGTACCATAGACATCGGCACCGCTCACGGCAAAGTCAATCTCCTTATAACCGCCTACAGCTCCCTCAGAGACACTGGTGATAGACAACTGCCATCCCTTCGAGTCGCAGTAGCTCTTGTACATCTTAAACAGATCCCCTGCAAACAGACAGGCTTCGTCACCACCTGTTCCTGCACGGATCTCCATCTGCACGTTCTTCGCATCCTCGGGGTCCTTGGGAATGAGGGCAATTTTGATCTCCTCTTCCAGTTTCGGCTGTAGTTCCTCGTTGACCGCCAGTTCCTCACGTGCCATTTCCTTCATCTCTGGATCTGTCTCGTTGGCCAGGATATCCTTTGCCTCCTTGATACCGTTCAGACAGGCGATGTAGCGTTTGCGGGCATCCATGATGTCGCCCAAGTCCTTATATTCCTTTGTCAGTTTCACAAAGCGGTTCTGGTCGGCAATCACGTCGGGGTCGGTAATCAATGTCGATACCTCCTCGAAACGTGCCTCCAGGCCGTCAAGTTTCTGAAGTATGGTGTTGTTGTCCATTTATTTGTAATTCTTGTATGACATGTATGATGGATAAGCTGTGATAAGCATGGCGATGCTTAGAAGGACATTGCCCCAGATGAATCGATCATGGCTCCAGTTGTAGTATGCCATGAATAGACTGACAATCGATAGTATGATACTTCCAATAAATATGAAAAATGCAAATTTTTTCATAAGGCTCGATCGCTTTTTAATAGTTAAATTCACCGTACTCTGATCGGATTGTCAGACTCTTCTTCCCTTTCTCTATGTGCCCCACCACCTGAGCATCGATGCTGAACGACTTCGAGATAGCTATAACTTTCTCGGCGACCTCGGCAGGCACATAGATTTCCATGCGATGCCCCATATTAAACACCTGGTACATCTCCTTCCAGTCGGTGCCTGAGCAATCGTGGATGGCTCGGAAGAGTGGGGGCACAGGGAACATATTGTCCTTCACCACCCTGCAGTTGTCGCTGACAAAGTGAAGCACTTTAGTCTGAGCCCCACCTGTGCAGTGCACCATACCGTGAATATCAGGGCGCAACTCATCGAGCAGACTCTTGATTACTGGGGCGTAGGTGCGGGTAGGGGAGAGTACGAGCTGTCCCATATTGGGGAGGTCGGAGTAATCTGAGTTCCCGGATTCCTCAGAATATTCAGAAAGCAATTCATACTTTCCACTATATACTAGTTCATCGGGCACAGCGTGGTCGAAACTTTCGGGGTATTTCTCTGCCAGATACTTGGCAAAGACATCGTGCCGGGCGGAGGTTAGACCATTCGAGCCCATTCCACCGTTATATCGTTTCTCATAGGTTGCCTGTCCTGTAGAGGAAAGGCCCACAATCACATCGCCCGGTTGGATATTGGCATTGTCGATGACATCGCTTCTTCTCATACGACAGGTAACGGTAGAATCGACGATAATGGTACGAACGAGGTCACCCACATCGGCCGTCTCGCCACCAGTGGGATAAATACCGATACCCATCTCACGGAGCTCAGCGAGCAGTTCGTCGGTGCCATTGATGATGGCGGAAATCACTTCTCCCGGCACCAACATCTTATTACGTCCTATGGTGCTAGAAACGAGAATGTTATCCACAGCACCTACACAAAGCAGGTCGTCAGTATTCATCACGATAGCATCTTGGGCAATACCCTTCCAAACAGACAGGTCGCCTGTTTCCTTCCAGTACATATAGGCGAGACTAGACTTGGTTCCCGCACCGTCGGCATGCATGATATTGCAATACTCCGGATCACCGCCCAGAATGTCGGGGATAATCTTACAGAAAGCCTGTGGGAAGATACCCTTGTCAATATTCTTTATCGCGTTGTGTACGTCTTCTTTAGCGGCACTCACACCGCGCATCATATATCTGTTGTCCATAATCATCAATATTATCGTTCATCGTTCCAGAATTCCCATGAAGCAAAAGCCTGCAGCAGAAGCATCTCCAGACCGTTCTTTACGTCAGCCCCGTATTCAGCACCACGCCGCATGAAGAGTGTTTGGTCGGGGTTATAGATTAGGTCGTAGAGAATAGTATGATGGTCCATCGCTTCATAAGGTAGATCTGGACATGCTTCTGTCTTGGGGAACATACCTACGGGCGTACAGTTCACAATCACATTGTATTCTTTCACTACGTCGGGCGTAATCTTGTCATACTGAATGGTGCCCGGACGCTCGTAACGGCTGACGAACACCGTCTCCAGCCCCAACGACTTCAAACCGTAGTTAATGGCCTTTGAGGCACCTCCTGTACCGAGAATGAGGGCTTTCTTGTGCCATTTCTTGTCGAGCATGGGTTCTATGCTCTGGGTGAAACCGATCACGTCACTATTGTACCCTTTCAACGTAACCTTATTACCGTCGTGGATTACCTTGATGACATTCACAGCACCGATGGCTCTAACCTCCGGACTCACACTGTCAAGAAATTCAATGACTTTCTCCTTGTAGGGAATGGTGACATTAAGTCCCTTGAGTTCGGGATGCTTGGCTAGCACCACAGGTAATTCGTCGATACTCGGAATCTCAAAGTTAATATACTTGGCATTAATACCCTCATCAGCAAACCTCTGGTTGAAGTAGCTGATAGAGAACGAATGTCCCAAAGGATAGCCAATCAGTCCGTATTTGTCCATACTCTATACTATAAACTCTAAAACCTCAACTATTTCGTTGCAGAATACATCGTGCAAATGCCGAAAGTGAGCCGTTTGAATGAGGCCTCACTGAATCCGGCCTTTTTTAGGATCTCTACCATCATTTCGCCTTGCGGAAAGGCCTCGATGGTCTTGGTGAGATAGAAATAGGCATTGGTGTCGCGGCTGATCATCCGACCATAGAGCGGCAGCACCGTATGACTATAGATGTGGAAGAGCTGCTTCATCGGGAACACGACAGGGGTGGTGAGCTCTACGATGCTCAGATGACCTCCGGGCTTCAACACCCGACACATCTCCTGCAGTCCTTTGTCGAGGTCGGCGAAGTTCCTGATGCCGAAGGCGGTGGTGATAGCGTCGAAGCTGTCGTCAGAGTAGGAGAGGGCCAGACAGTCTTCTTTCTCGAAGGAGATAATCTTGTCGAGCCCTATATGAGCCACCTTCTCACGCCCTATCTGCATCATCCCCTCGCTGATATCGGCTCCGATGAGCTGCTCGGGATGCAGCATCTCTGCCGCCAGGATGGCAAAATCGCCAGTGCCCGTAGCAATGTCGAGGATAGTTTTCGGCTGATGGGGCACCAACTGTTTGATGGCCTTTTTGCGCCACCCGCGGTCGATGTCCCATGACAGGCGGTGATTCAGCTTGTCGTAGGTAGGGGCGATGTTGTCGAACATCTGCTCCACCTGCACGGCTTTCTCACCCTGCTGCTCATACGGCTTTATCACCTCCTGCTGATACATTCCTCTTAACTTCTTACCTGTTTTTCAGCCACTCGCTGACATTGTTCTCAATTCTGGCTGCAATATCGCCTTCCTCGCTTGCCTTGTCGAACTTCTCACCCACGATATGCTCGTAGAGCTCAATGTAACGATCCGACACGCTCTCAGCATATTTGTCCGTAATCTCTGGCATCACCTGTCCGGGCTCATTCATAAAGTCATGCTCGATGAGCCACTGGCGCACGAACTCTTTCGACAGTTGCTTTTGCGGTTCGCCCTTGGCCAGTTTCTCCTCATAGCCATCGGCATAGAAATAGCGGCTGGAGTCGGGGGTGTGGATCTCGTCGATGAGATACACCTTTCCGTCGCGCTTTCCGAACTCGTACTTGGTATCCACGAGTATCAGTCCTCGCTTGGCGGCAATCTCTTGTCCGCGGGTGAAGATCTTGCGGGTGTAGTCTTCCATCACGGAATAGTCCTCTTCCGAAACGATGCCCTGGGCGATGATCTCTTCCTTCGAGATGTTCATGTCGTGTCCCTCGTCAGCCTTCGTCGTCGGAGTGATAATGGGCTCGGGGAAACGCTCGTTTTCCTTCATTCCATCAGGCAGTTTTACACCGCAGAGCTCTCTGCAGCCGTTCTTGTACTCTCGCCAGGCCGAACCTGTCAGGATTGAACGGATAATCATCTCCACACGGAAACCTTCGCACTTCAGCCCCACGGTTACCATCGGATCAGGGGTGGCGAGTTTCCAGTTCGGACAGATGTCGGTAGTAGCATCAAGGAACTTGGCGGCTATCTGGTTGAGCACCTGACCTTTGAAGGGAATCCCTTTGGGCAATACCACGTCGAAGGCCGAGATACGGTCGGTGGCAACCATCACCATCAGGTCATCATTGATATTATACACATCGCGTACCTTTCCGTGGTACACACTTTTCTGTCCATCAAAATGGAAATCAGTCTTTGTTAATGCTTTCATTGCTTTTATTCTTTTCTTTGTCGAATTCTTCGTATGCGTTCACAATGCGTGTCACGAGCTTATGTCGCACGATGTCCTTGCCCGTGAGGTTCACCACGCCGATACCCTCCACATTATTTAATATATGCAGTGCCTCTATCAGTCCGCTTTTCTGGGAATGGGGAAGGTCTATCTGAGTCATGTCGCCGGTGATGATCATCTTCGTATTCCAACCCATACGGGTAAGGAACATTCTGATTTGCGCTGGTGTTGTGTTCTGCGCCTCGTCGAGAATCACCACCGCATCAGAGAGCGTACGACCACGCATAAAGGCGAGTGGAGCAATCTGTATCACGTGTTTCTCCATCATATCTTGCAACTTCACTTGGGGGAGCATGTCCTCCAAAGCATCATAGAGCGGCTGCAGGTAGGGATCTATCTTGTCTTTCATGTCGCCTGGAAGGAATCCAAGTTTTTCTCCGGCTTCCACCGCTGGACGGGAGAGAATAATCTTCTTCGCTATCTTCTCCTTGAGGGCCTTCACGGCGAGGGCAATGGAAAGGTAGGTCTTGCCCGTCCCCGCTGGACCAACGGCAAACACCATGTCGTTCTTCTCGTAGGCCTCAATCAACCGCTGCTGGTTTTCACTACGCGGTTTGATAGCACGTCCTGACATCGAGTAAACCAGCACACCATCGGGTATGTTGTCCTTCACACGTCTGCCTTTCACTATGTCGAGGATATCCTCTTCGTTGAGCGAGTTGAATCGCAGCACGTGCTTCCGTAGCTTTTCTACAACCTCCTCAAACACGGCCATCTGCTCTTCATCGCCCAAAACTCGGATTACATTATCGCGAGCTACGATACGCAATTTTGGGAAAAGCGAACGTATCATCTGCAAGTGTACATTTCCCACGCCGTAGAATACAACGGGGTCAATATCCTCTAAAACAAGATGTTTCTCTATCAAATCTGTATACAAATTATATTTTGCGTGCAAAATTACAAAATAATTATGAATTATCCACTTGGCTTTACCTCTTTTTTTGTACCTTTGTAGCCAAAATGAGAAAAATAACGTTTAAACTGACCAAAAAAAGTTTCCTCACCGGGTTTGCAGCTGTAGTATTACTGCTCGCTATTGTGCGATGGATATGGCCTTCGGTTGCAGAACCACGGGTTGTTGTTCTTAAGGAAATAGCAGAGATAGTCAAGGCTACACCGCCAGATCATCAGGTCCGTCCGCATCGAATCCGTTCTGTGGCCAGTTATGCTGTGGCTTTTCCTGATACCAATGCCGTACAGCTGGTAGCGGCTCAGCATTGGGGAGTGACGCCCGTACGTGACCGTGAGGATGCAGAAGCCCGCAAGCGCGAGCTGGTGTATATCGCCTCCAGTCCTTATTATCACGTTGATCCACTTTATTCCAGCATCCCGTATCTGG
>Ga0247610_10001847_pt1 | contig 25453 bp, 25 predicted proteins | sample 174DNAGHGhighgp2_FD_193483 | JGI IMG/M metagenome (GOLD analysis project Ga0247610, IMG submission 193483) | Sheep rumen microbial communities from Palmerston North, Manawatu-Wanganui, New Zealand - 1742 DNA GHGhigh gp2 | ecosystem: Host-associated > Mammals > Digestive system > Stomach > Rumen...
TTAAATTGACTTTTTTTACTTAGTTTTCAAAGAACTTTCTTGTGTCTTTCTCAAGACACAATCGATATTATACCATTTCAAAACTCTTTGTCAACATTTTTTTGACTTTTTTTCCTCAATGATATTATCAAACCTCTCTTTTTGGGGTTTGCTCTTCAATTATACCAACTTTATTGCCTTTTTCAACCCCTCTTTTTAAAAATTTTTACATTTTTTACAATTTTTTACAAAAAAACTCGATTTTCATCGAGTTTATTTACTATTTTTTTTCTTTTGATCAAATAATATATCAGTTTTCATTATTAAGAATAAGAATGCAATTAGTAAACAAATATATAGTGCAATTGCTAATTGTTTTTCTCCAGTTACAAATTCTATTGATACTAATGAAAACATTACATTCATTACATATATTATTAATACTGTTTTAACTGGTGATGATGTCATCTTTAGTAATTGATGGTGTAAATGTTCTTTATCTGGCTCACCAATCGACTTATGATGTATTAACCTTCTTACTATTGCTAATACTGTGTCTAGAATTGGTACAAATAGTATTATTATCGGAATAACTATTGATGTTATCGTTGCCACCTTATATCCTATTAAAGCTACCACAGATATCATATATCCAAGGAACATACTTCCAGTATCGCCCATGAATATTCCTCCCTTTGGAAAGTTATGAACCCAGAATCCAAATGTTGAACCAATCATTAATAAAGATAAAATTATATCTAAACCACCAAACATTCCTAGTTTAAATCCAATTATTGCAATTGTAATAAAATATATAATACCATTTCCTGACGATAAGCCATTTAGACCATCTATTAAATTTATTGCATTTATAATAGATACAGTAAAAAAAATTGATAAACATATATTTGCCCATGTTGGAAAAACTAGTTTTAATCCTAATATTGTTAAGTCATTAAAATATAATTTTCCATATATAACCATTACAGATGCTGCTATAGTTTGACATAAAAATTTCCATTTTGCCGGAACTGGTTTTATGTCATCTACGACTCCTGTAAGAATTATTATAAATCCACCCAACAATACACTTATCATTTGTGTTGTTGGTTTACAAAATATCATATATCCAAATGCGAATGCAAAGAATATAGCTAGTCCACCCATTCTTGGAACTGGTTTAGTATGAACTTTTCGATAATTTGGCTCATCCATAGCTCCAACGAAGGTTGCTACCCTTTTTACAATAAACGTTAGTAACATACTTATTATGAAAGTTACAAAAACTATTGCTAAGGCGTTATGATCGTTTATAGTTAGTTTTGTAAGTAATTGTCCCATTTAGTCATCCTCTTTTACATGTTACGATAAAATTCTTCTATTAGAAATGCTGCAAGTAGTAAGAAGAAAAATAATACTAAACACAAAATAATCATTTCTAGCATTCCCCAACCGTTCTTGCTCAACTTCATTTCAATCACCGTAACTCAATTATATATTTTTTAATCAATTAATTCAACACAAAAAAATAAGAGTGTAAATTTTTACACTCTTATTTGAAATATCATCGCTTATAATTAAGCTAATTCGATTTCAGCTCCAGCTTCTTCTAATTGAGCTTTTAATGCGTCAGCTTCAGCAGCAGGAATGTTTTCTTTAATATTTCCGCCTTTGTCAGCTAAACCTTTAGCTTCAACTAATCCTAAGCCAGTGATTTCTTTAATGATCTTAATAACAGCAATTTTATTTGCTCCAGCGTTTTTAAGAACTACAGTCTTAGTAGATGGTCCTTCTTCAACAGCAGCAGCAGGTGCAGCAGCAACAGCAACAGCTGATGGGTCAACACCAAATTCTTCTTTCATTGCGTCAACTAATTCTTTAACTTCAAGAATAGTCATTTCTTTTAAACCATTAATAAATTCTTCTTTTGTAAATTTTGCCATAAATTAATTCTCCTTCCCTTCTAACTTCTCGGCATATAGATTTAAACCAATGCTTAAATCTTTAACATACTGGATCATGCCTCCAGCAAGCATAGTAAGTAATCCTTCTCTTGATGGAATTGCTGCATATTCATTAATTGTCTTAATGTCTGCTACTGAACCACTTATAATGCCAACACGAATGTTAACTTTATCATGGTCTTTAGCAAATTCAGAGATTACCTTGATTGGTTCAAGTAGTGATTCACCAAATAATACTGCATTAGGTCCAGTTAAGAAATCGTCAATATTTAACTTTAACTCATCCATAGCTCTCTTTAATAAAGTATTCTTGTAAATCTTAATAACTGCATTATTTTCAAGTAATTTTTTTCTTAATTCAGTCATTTCTTCTACAGTTAAACCTTGGTAATGGAATAAAATTACTGATTCACTATTTTTAGCTTTGTTAACAATTTCATCCACAACAGCTTTTTTACTTTCTAGAATTTTTAAGCTTGCCATTTTTCCTCCTTCTTATATTTATTTAAAAAGCTTCCCGTTCGGGAAGCTAAATATCTCATATTAAAATATTAGAATATTTATTCCCCTCGGCAGGATTTTTAAAATTGCTTCCCTGCTTTCTTCGGTGAAAACTTTTCAAATCGTATTATATTATATCAATAACTAAATGTCAAAACTATTTTTATCAACTTTGATACCAGGACCCATAGTTGATGTAACTGTAATATTATTAATGAATACGCCTTTAACACTAGCAGGTTTTGCTTTATTAATTGTAGCAACTGCATATTTAAGGTTTTCTAATAACTTATCTTCAGTGAATGATACTTTTCCAATGATTGTATGAACATTTCCATTAGCATCATTTTTGTAAGCAACCATACCACTTTTGATATTTTTAACAGCTTCGTCAACGTTTGGTGTAACAGTACCAGTTTTAGGGTTTGGCATTAAGCCACGTGGTCCTAAAATCATACCGATTTTTCCAACTTCTGGCATCATATCTGGTGAAGCAACGATTACATCGAAATCAAACCAGTTTTCATTTTTGATCTTTTCAGCATATTCTTTTTCACCAACATAGTCAGCTCCAGCAGCTTTAGCTTTTTCTGCAGCTTCACCTTTAGCGAAAACTAATACTTTTTTAGTTTTTCCAGTTCCATTAGGTAATACTAATGAACCTCTGATACCTTGATCTGATTTTTTTGCATCAATGTTTAATTTAATAGCTAATTCTACTGTTCCGTCAAATTTAGTTGTAGATGTTTCTTTAACTAATTTAACAGCTTCTTCAGCAGTATATAACTTATTAGCTTCTACATTCTTAGATGCTTCCACATATTTCTTACCGTGTTTTTTCAAAATACTTTCCTCCTAACTGTGGTTTATTAGCGGACTTTTTATTTTAACTAAATAATAAATTATTCAGCAGATTCTTCTGATTCAGCTTCTTTAGCTTCATCACCTTGAACTGGAACATTAACATCAGCTTCAGCTTTTGCTTCTTCTTCCATTTGTTCAAGTTCAGCTTCTCTTTTAGCTTGTAATTCAGCTTCTTTAGCAGCTTCTTTAGCTTGTTCAGCTAATTCAGCGTCATTAACACCTTTAATTGCAATACCCATTTGTCTAGCAGTACCTTCAATAGTTCTCATTGCTGCTTCGATTGAATTTGCGTTTAAGTCAGGCATTTTTTCTTCAGCTATTTTTCTTAAATCTTCTTTAGTAATTGTTGCAACTAGTTCGTTTGCTCCTTTTTTGCTTCCCTTTTGAACTTTAGCAACTTTCTTTAATAAGTAAGCTGCTGGAGAAACTTTAAGAACAAAATCAAATGTTCTGTCATCATAGATACTGATAACGCATGGAACTATATCTCCCATTTTTTCTCTAGTTGCGTCATTAAATTTTGTACAAAATTCTTGTAAGTTAATTCCGGCAGGTCCTAATACTGTTCCAACTGGTGGAGCAGGTGTAGCTTTTCCGGCAGGAATTTGAAGATTAATTTTTCTAACGACTTCTTTTGCCACGAAAACACCTCCTATAAAATATTTCTCGTGTTATGTGGTATAGGGCAAATCCGCATTCCCTCCCACAAAACAATGTTATAAAAATATAACATCGGTTAGATATTAACATAAATAAACTGGTTTTACAACCCTAAATTAATAGTTTTTTCCTTATTTTATCTTTATTTACATAATAATTAAAAAGAGGAAACTAATCAGTTTCCTCAGATAATGAAATATTGTCTACAAACTTGTATGATCCGTTTTTATAAATAAAGAAGAATCTATCATGCATGTTATCTATTTTAGTTTCTCCACTTCTAGTAAGAATCATATGTTTTTCTAATGATACTTCACATGAGAATGCGTTTTCATTATATATAACACAGTTCTCAACTTTCTCATTTACAAATGGAGGATTTTTTAATCTATGAGCACTTGTGAATGTAATATCTACACCTGTAGCCCATCCATATGCAACCTTATACATTTTTGAATCTGAAATTAAGTATGGACTAATATATTGATCAAATCCATGTCTTGTTCCAATTAAATCTCTTGTTAAGAATTTACTCCATGTTTCCGCAAATGCTAATACATCAAAATTTCCTTTAATATATTGTTTAGCATCTTCGTATTTAGCTATTTCTTTATATTCTTTCTTAATTTCTATTTTATTATTCTTAATTTCAAATTTTACTTCTTTGCCAGCATCATCTTTGATTGTGATTCTTGGTTCATTAATTAAATTTTCAATTGAATATACTTTCATTGGATTAATCTTAATATATGCTGTTAATTCTGATAACTCTTTGTCATCAGATGTGCTTTTTACATATTTAGCATTAACCTCAGTGTTGTTGATAAATAGTTTATAACTTTCCGGAATAGATATTTCATAATTATATAAACCTTTATCTAAATTAAATTTAACACTATCTAAATCATATTCATTAATTTTTAATAATCCTATTTTAGTATATGATTTTTTAATTTTTAGATTTGCAGTAAATAATAATGATTTACCATAATAGATATCATATGCTGATACTTTATCAGTTGAATTCTTTTTGTTCTCTTTAATTACTGTTTTATCACTTTTTAAGAAACTCTTAACAGCTTTTTCCACATCATTATCTTTATCAAATTCACTTTCAGGAATTTTAACTTTAGATACTTCCTTTATAAAAACCTTATTGCTTGTTATATTTTTAATATAGTTTTCTGGCATATTCTTTTCATATGTAACTAAACTATTATATACGTATGATAAACATAATATAAATAATACTATTAATATAAGGATGAATATTAGTAAAGATTTAGAATATAGACTTTTTTTCTTAAACTTTTTAAATGCTTTTTTAAAAACTCTTGCCATATACTACCTCTTTTCTACAATGAATCCCGTAGGAAGTTTCCATGATGAATTATCATAATAGAATGTAACTGATGTCATTTCATAATGTCCATCATAGTACATTGCTGATGATGATCCTCCATCTATGTTAGCAGCATTAACTGCTCCATATTCTTCCATGACATCAATTAAGTCTTGAGCAGTAGCTCCCAAGTGTCCATTTTTACCACGGCCATCTGTAACCAATAAAAGGACTGTTCCGTCAGCTTTTTGACCAATTACGGTTCTTGGATTAGCCCCACTTCCCTTTCCTTTTATATCTCTTGTTTTGCCGTTTATAATTAATTTTACGAAGTGATTATTTGCATCGCTACTTTCTTCTTGGAATGCAACTGCATCTCTAATTTTTTCTTCTTCAATTAATTTCTTAACAGCATCTGCTGATTTACCTTCTATATCAATTATTCTTAACAGATTATCATCATTAAATCCTATTAGGTATAGACCTGCAAGCCCTGCTGGACTATTAAATTGGATTTTATGATCTTTAACAACAACTCCCATTGGTCTTCCACCTTTGTTAAGAGTTGATACATATAATCCACCATTGATGCCCGCAAAAGCATCTTCTTTTTTTACTAATTGATCTAATGTAACACCATATTCTTTCCATGAACCATCATATATAGTTGATACTTTTACTCTTGATGGGTCTTTAACCATAATCATCTTTCCTGCAAAAGTACTTCCTGATACTTTAACTAGTTCAATGTCTTTTTTATCTTCATCTTTAGTATCAATTTTGATTAAGTTATCATCGATATCTTCATCAAATGTTTCCATACTATTGCTAGCTACTATTTCTTGTACTTTTTCATCACTTACTAACATTGATACAACAAATTTCATTTGACCAGTCTCTAAGAATGTTGTTACAAATAAATCTCTTGCAGCCTTACTTGGTCCATAGCAAATAATTAAACCTGAAACATATATTGTAATTACTGCAAATACTAGGAATACTCCTATAAAACTTAATCCTTTTAAAAATCCTTTTACAATCTTCATTTTTTTCTCCTAAACTATATTTAATATTATCACAAATTTAATACTTCAACAATATTATTTGCGGTCTAATTTTTTATTAAAAATCATTAAAAATTCCGCAAATTTGTAAAGTATTTCATTTGATTTATTGATAGCTATATTTTTACCCATAGCTTTACCACCAATGGTTAAGGCTCCTATTAAACTTGTAATAACTATTGTTACCAACAATAAATTAATATTATATTCTTTACTAATTGTTAACGCTACAGTTACACCTGCTGATCCTGACAAGATTCCACATATATCACCAATAACGTCATTACAAAAGCTTGAAACTTTACTAGCCTTTCTAATTAAATTTATACACGCTCTTGACCCTCTTACATTTTTTGTTGCCATAGAGTTAAACGTTTTGGGTGTAGCTACTGTTACAGCTATTCCAATCATGTCAAATATAACGCCTAATATAATAAAGATAATAATTATTAGAATGCTGATAAATGTATTACTATATGGCAATGTATTTTCTGTTATAAACGAAAATACAAATGAAATAAAAAAGGCCGCAATTGTAATGCGTATTATCCATGATGTGTCTTTTTTCTTCTTTAAGATATTTTTACTTACCTTTTCAGAATACTTTTCTTTATATTTTTTAACTTTCATATTTCCTCATAATCGTAAAGCGGAACAATCAAAGTAAACCTTATGTCTTAGGTCAGGTTGGATTTCCCATATTTACGCCACATTGTTACCTCTTGGCCGTTACCGATTAAGTAAATATTCTGTTGTAAGACACCTGATCGCCGTTTAGTACATACTGCAATCCTTTGATTTTACTGGTCTAGGGATTTTCTCCGACAATACCCCCATCACTTAGACTCTTTTGCAAATATAGTTTCAAGTAGCGATATTTCATTATTTGATGTACACCAATAAGTCAACTGTCTCTATTCCCTATATTCACTCAAGCCAAGCTACACTATTCATAACTTTCGCCACAAATAGGTTTAATCCTAGTTCGTAGTATCCTACGAAGTAAGGTCTCCACGGAAAATTGGGCGTACATTCACATGCCGTTGTGTGCTCCCAAGATTCCTTCATTCCCAGCATCCACCCAAAACTGGGCGTAATAAGCAGACACCAGAAGCTTCACAGATGTGCTTTCTAATGGTCTTTTAGTACCATCTTCATGATATGTATTGACTAGAATAACACTCCGCTTTACGAGATTAAATTTTATCATATTAGTCATTTTTTTGCAAATGGCATAAAAAAAGAAGCTATTATTTATTAGCTTCATCTTTTTTTATTGTAATATTTAATTGATATTCATTTCCATAGTCTCTTTCATTTAAGACTATTCCATTTTTATTTTGCAATACCATTTTTACAGCATTTATTATTTCTTGGGTTTTGTCCTTATTATTTAATGCTGCAAAAGCATCTAATCCTTCTATTTCTTCACCATCTAACGTTTCAAGTTCAATTACTGGTTGTTGAGTTTCTTGTACTTGAATGCTTGGTGGTGGTGGTGCAACCGTACTCATATTAGCAGAGTAGTTCTCAAGTGGATTGAAGAATGCACTTTGTTGATTATCAGACATAAGTTGTTCTTCATATTGTTGAACTGGTTGTTGATAACCACCTGATGAAATATCTTTTGCATTATTTTTAATAAATTCTGGATTAACTTGATTGTTAATTATAGGTACATCCCCTTGTAATCCTATTATTGCATCATCTAATTGTTTTACTGTTAATTTTTCATTTATTGTTCTATTTAATAGTTCTACTTGTTTTGCTTGATCTGTTACTTTTAATAAACTTCTAGCGTGTCTTTCTGATATTTTCTTATTTAATAATGCCATTTGTGTTTCTTGTGTTAATGTAAGTAATTTTAATTTATCGTTTATGGCTTTTGGTGTAACACCTAATTTATTTGCTAAATCCTCAACTGTAGAAGACCCATTATCTATTAAACTTTTATAATTCTTAGCCTGGTCAATTGGAGATAGTTCCTCTCTAGTCATATTATCCGTTAGTGCAATTTCTGCAGCCTGTTGATCTGTCATGGTTGTGATAATTGCAGGCACTGATGTTAAATTGACTTTTTGTGCCGCTCTATATCTTCTTTCACCCGAAACAATCTCATACTTACCATTCGGTAATCTTCTTACAAGCAATGGACTTATAATTCCATATTGTTTAATAGACTCCGCTAAGGTATTAAGAGATTCTTCATCATATATTTTTCTAGGCATATGTGTATTAGATACTAAATCTTCAATTGCTATTTGTAAAATATTAGACTCCGCATTCATAACTAGGCCCCTTTTCTATACTCTCATTTTATAATAAAAAAAGTAAAATAGCAATTTTATTTACGTGCTATTTTACTTTTAATGTAAAACTCTTTGATATCTAATTTTAACTTCATAAACTCCATCAGAATCTTCTTCAGCAATTGTTACATCGCTATCAGGACCTAATTCTTCTTTTATTTTATCAATTACTTGATAGAAGTTATGACTTTCTTGTGGGTGATTTTGTGCAAGTAAATTCATATTAATAAATTTACTTCTTGAACCAACCATTGGTGTTATTGGTGTTAATTCTTCTGAATTAGCCATTAGGTACATTGGATTTTCATGATCAATTATATTCTTTAATCCCATGACTGTTATTTTACCTTTTAGAATCATATCTAATATCTGATCTTGTCTTTCATGTGAATTAATCTTTAATAATAATCTAGCATGACGTTCAGTGATTAAATTACTGTCTAAAGCTTTTTGAACTTTTGGAGAAAGTAATATCAACATATCAATTCTAGATTTAACTGCATATTCAGATTTTCCAAACTCTACTGCGATATCTCTAGTTGAAGTATGATTTATATAAAGCATATCTCTATACTTTCTTGCTTCATCTAATGTTTTTCTACTGTAGTTAAAGCTACTTCTTGGAGTAACCGGTTGAACATCTCTTCTAAATTTAGTGTCTGTTATAAAAGCCGGTACTGATGCTAATCCGCATATTTTTGCTGCTTTATACTTGCTATCACCTGATAATATTTCATAACGTCTATTATCTACTCTTCTAAGTAATAATGGTTCACGAATTCCATGAGCCTTAATAGATGATGTTAGTTCGCTTAAGTGTTCTGAATTTATTGATGTGTCAATTGGTTGAACTATGTCTTCAATTGCAACTTGTAATACGTTCTTATCCATAAAAAGCACCCTCCCCCTGAATAAGGGATTTATCCTAACATAAATATTTAATGAAATCAAGTGTTTTTTTGAAAAAAATAAAAAAATTGGTTTTTCAACCAATTTTATTTATGAATTATTACTTTGTTACCTGTTTCTAGAGTTTCAAACACTATTTTCTCTGCTCTTAGAGGCATGTATACAAAGCCATTGTTAATATAATTTCCATATACATTCTTCCATGAGTCTGCATCAGAAATTACCAATCCTTGTCCTATATGAATACTATAATTCGCATATAGACTGTCTTTAAAGGTGTTCTTTGATTTATCACTTACATAGAATGTACCAGTAGTTTGTCTATTTACATTAGATGAGATGCTTGCTTCAATAATCTTGAAACCACCTCTATATAATGTAGCATAATTTCTAGTTAAATCAATATCAAGGAAAGTCTCTGTTGAAGATATACCTAATTGAGCAACAACTGATTCAGATATTTTGTCTCCGGTTATTGTTATATATCTATCTGTTGATGATCCTTCAATTGCATTATCTGAACAAACATAACCATTTACGTCACCAAATCTAACTTTATACCAAATGTTAGATGTACATCCTGAGTTATTAACAAATAATGTTTCGTATGCAATATAATTGTTATTTTTTATTAAATCAGAATTTGATGATGAAGAAGTTAATGCTTCTTGTCTTAATTGTGTATTGTTTGTTATCATTATTATCTTTTCTTCTTTTGAAAGAACTAATGAATAAACGTCACTTTGAGTATCCGGATCATCTAATCCTCCTTGAGGATTATTAAATGATGTTTTAGTGCTACAAATATACTTATCTTTATATTCGCCGCTTATTATTTTGTACCAACCATCAGAACAACCATATCCATCAGTCTTCTTTGTTCTGACATTATATGATGTTCCATAGTATGCTATTCCCATTTGACTAGATGAGATTGATGGCTCTTGTCTAATATAAATTCCTGTTGGACTTGTTATATAAACAGTTCCACTTGATTCTTCTGGTTGAGTAGCTTCTCCTGGATCAGTTGTACTTGTATGTAAACTACAAATATAGTTGTTTTTATATGACCCTTCTGCTATTTTATACCAACCATTTGAGCATCCTGCTCCACTTGTTTTTTCATTTTTAACAATAAATGAGGCTCTGTATGCTGCGATTCCCATTTGAGTTGCATTTGCAGATGCACTTTTTCTAATGTTAATTCCTGTTGAACTTGTTATATATACTTTTAATGTATTACTTGAAGTTGATTCACTTTCTGAAGTATATGTAGAACATACATAATTTCCAGCATAAGTTCCACTAGCTATTTTAACCCAGCCATCTGAGCATTCGTTATTTGTAATCTTGTCATTATAAACTTCAATTCTATCGTTGTATCTTAATTCGCCCATCTTTTCAGCTTTAGTTGAAGTTGATTTACGAACGTTAACACCATCTCTATCACTTACATATATAGTTTTAATACTTCCACTTTGTTGTTCTGATTTTGGTGATAGCCAATTTGAACATACGTAGTTTCCTGCATATACTCCTTTTGCTACCTTCATCCAACCTTCTGAACAATCACTAGTTGATGTTTTTTTATTATATACATCAATTTCTTCTTTATAATTTAATGTACCTTTTTTTTGTGATGAGGTTGATTGACTTGAACGAATATTTACTCCGTCTCTATCATTTACATACATTGTAACTTTTTCAGTTGATTCTTCTTCATTGTCACTTGTATATGTACTACAAATATATCTTCCTGTATAAGGACCTGATGCTATTTGGAACCAGCCATTTGAGCATCCTGTTCCTGTTATTTTATTTTCTTTTACTACGAATGATTCTCCATATTTTGCTATTGCTATTTGTCCTGCGTTTGAAGAAGCATTATCTCTAATATATATTCCACCACTAGATGTTATATAAACTGTTCTAGTATTTTCAGGAGTGTTTCCTTCTACAGCTAACCATTTAGAGCAAATGTAGTTTCCTGAATATGATCCACTGGCTACTTTAACCCATCCTTCTGAACACTCGCTATTTGTTATTTTATTACTATAAACATCTACTTCATCTTTATAATTTAGTGAACCCATTTTAGTTGAACTTAATGAAGTTGATTGACGAACATTTACTCCGTCTTTATCGCTTGCGTACATTCTAATTATTGACTGCTCTTCTGGAGTTGAGCTAGATGGTTCTGTTGTACTTGTATGTTTACTACAAATATATTTTGCAGTATATGTACCTTCCACGATTTGATACCATCCGTTTGAACATCCATTTCCTGTAAATTTATTAGAGTTTACTACATATGATGTTCCATATGCTGCAATGCCAACATATGATGAGTCAGCGTCTGCTTTATTTCTAATATAAATACCTGTTGAATTTGTTATATAAACTTTTAATGTTGTTGGATTGTTATTGTTGTTATTGTTATTGTTGTTATTGTTACCACTATTTTGCTTGCTCAACCATTTTGAACAAACATAACGAGTAGCATGATTTCCACTGGCAATTTGTACCCATCCTTTAGCACAATCACTTGTTGTGGTTATATGATCGTATACTTCAATAACATCATTATATTTTAATTCTCCCATTTTAGCAGAACTTGTTGATGGATTTCTACGAATATTAACTCCCTTTTTATCATTAACATACATTTTTATAATGTTATATGATGAAGTTGGTTGTACATTTCCTGTTGTAGTAAACGTACTACATACGTAATTACCAGCGTAATTTCCTTCAGCAATATAATACCAGCCATCAGCACATTCACTATTAAGAATTTTGCTGCTATTCACAATTAATTTTGTATTGTATGAAGCAACACCAACCAATTGAGAACTTTTTGAAACGTTCTTTCTAATATTTACTCCATCTGATGGAGTTACTGTTACAGTTATTTTTGTATTCGTTTCAGGTTGTGTATTATTTTCCACAGAAACAAATTTACTACATATATAGTAATTTTTGTAAGTTCCGTCCACTATGTAATACCAGCCTTCATCGCATCCTGTACCAAATATCTTTGTGCTGTCTACTGTTGCAGTTTGGTTTTGAGATAGAACTCCCTTTATTTCGGCATTCATGCTTGCTGTTTCACGAACGTTTACGCCGTCTATTTCAGTACTTCTTACCACAATACTTTTTGCAAAGGTTACATAGGGCATTAATAAAACTAAAATTAAAAGAAATTTTACATATTTTTTCATAGTTCTCTTCTCCCCTTTTTCGCCCATATTTTAGCATAATTACATATTATTGTCAAATAATGAAAAAAGGCCAAAAGGCCTATTCATCGCAGTTTGGACATATAATTTGTCCATTTTTTTCAACTTTTAAATTGTCACATTTTTGACACTTTTCATCAACTGGTTTATACCATGAAGCATAATCACATTTAGGATAATTTGAACAGCCCCAGAAAGTTTTACCTTTTTTTGTTGTTTTTTCAACAATATCATGGCCACATTTAGGACATGGCATAAGCACTTTTTCTTCTCTTTCTGGCTTCTTTATATACTTACATGTTGGATAATTACCGCATGCTATAAATTCACCATATTTACTCTTTCTTTTAACTAATGGGCTTCCACAGTTTGGACAGGTTTCCCCGGTTTCTTCTGGTCCCTTCTTCTCCATCTCTTTGAAAGCTGTAGTTACAAGTGGAGCAAATTTATCATAGAATTTTCTTAGTACTTCAATGTTATTTTCTTCGTCATTAGCAATCTTATCTAGGTCCGTTTCCATTTTAGCTGTATATTTAACATTGATAATATCACTAAAGAATTCCTGTAATTTGTCTGTTGTTTCATAACCAATTTCTGTAGGTTCGAACTTTTTATCTACAAGAGTAACATATTCTCTATCTTTAATTGTTTGAATAATTGTAGCATATGTACTTGGTCTACCAATTCCTAATGTTTCAAGTTCTTTAATTAAACTCGATTCAGTATATCTTGGAGCTGGTTTAGTGAAATGTTGATTCTTTTCAACTTTCTTGGCAGTTAATTCTTCACCAACTGTTAGCTTAGGAAGAATAACATCTTCTTGATCTTCATAATCACTATACACTTTTAAATAACCATCAAATTTTAGTACACTTCCTGTTGCTTTAAATTTGTAGTCATTGTTATCTAACCAAATTGTTGTTGATAATGTTTTAGCATCATGCATTAAACTTGCAAGTGCTCTATAATAGATTAATCTATATAATTTGTATTCATCATTTGTTAAATATTGCTTAATGCTTTCTGGAGTCTTATTAATATTTGTAGGTCTGATACCTTCATGAGCATCTTGCATATTTTCATCTTTTTTACCTTTTTTTACGTAACCAATATATTCTTCACCATAGTTTTCTTTAATAAAACCATATGTTGCTTTGATGAATTCATCACTTATTCTTACTGAATCTGTACGCATGTAGGTAATTAAACCTGATGTTTCGTTTCCTGTAGATACACCTTCGTATAGTTTTTGGGCTATTTTCATAGTTTTAGAAGCAGGAAAACCAAGTTTATTAACTGCAACTTGTTGTAATGTAGAAGTTTTAAACACTTCTTTTGCGGCTTTATTCTTTTCTTTTTCCTCGATATTTTCTACTTTGTATTCTTTAGATAATTTTGCAAGAATAGCATCTGCTTCTTCTTCGGTATGTATTTCTACTTTTTCGTCTTTATATTTTTCTAGATTAGTTTCAAATTCTTTAAAAAATGCTTCGATAGTCCAATACTCTTCAGGTACAAATGCTTGAATTTCTCTTTCTCTATCAACAATTAGTTTTAGAGCTACGCTTTGAACACGTCCAGCGCTTTTTCCACCAGTTTTAGATTGCATTAATTTTGATAATCTAAACCCAATAATTCTATCTAGAATTCTTCTTGTTTCACCGCTTTTAACTAAAGGCATATCTATCTTTCCAGGATGTTTGATTGCCTCAGTTACAACTGGTTTCGTTATCTCATTAAATACTACTCTTGAGTATTTATCATCTTTTAATTTTAATTCTTCTTTTAAATGCCATGAGATATTTTCTCCCTCACGGTCTGGGTCGGTTGCAAGAATTACTTTGTCAGCCTTGTCACATTCATCTTTAAGAAATTTAACATCTTTCTTTTTTCCTTTAATAATTTCATATGTTGGCTCGAAATCATTTTCTACATCTACGCCTAAGCCATATTTACCTGTTGTTGCTAAATCCCTAATATGGCCTTTACTGGATAATACTTTATAATCTCCACCTAAATATTTTTCAATTGTCTTACTCTTGGCTGGAGATTCCACTATCACTAGTTGCATTATTTCCCTCCTCTGTAGAAAGTGCTTCCTGTAATGCTTGTTCTTGTGCAAGTCTTTCTTTTTCTCTTGCTTCTTCTTTCTTCTTTAATTTGTTTTCTAAATAATTGAAATAGTTGTTCTTTATAATTGATGTACTCATATTCATCTTTGCGGTGATATCTTTGTTAATGCTCATAATTCTATCACTTGTATATTCGTTATCTTCTGTGTAATATTTAATTTTTTGTGTCTTAGCATTAAAGTATACATCTTTATTTTTCCATGATCCATCAGTAAATACCGCTTTAGATTCATAGTCTGGAGCTAAAGCATCATCACCCATATATAATCTTGGATCATATTTTAAATCAAATAAATTTGCTATTGTAGGTAATACATTCATATATGTTGTATATTGTTCAAATTTCTGATTCTTTTGTTCTTCAACAAGTTTTGAATTATATATTACTAATGGAGTTCTTTCGTTTTCATAATCCACTAGTGGGTAATCAAATGCCACTTTTAATGATGATAAAGGAATTCCATATGGATAATGGTCTCCCGTTATAACGAATACTGTATCATCTAATTTACCAGCTGCTTCTAATCTGTCCATGATAATTCCTAACATATTATCACTATATTTAAGTTTTGACATATATCTTCTTAATTCTAGTTTATATCCAGTATCCTTAAATAAACTTTGATATGTATCACCTGTTATAGAACTTGCTGTATATGGTTGATGTCCTGATACAGTTGTCATCCATAACATAAATGGTTTATCTTCGTATTCGCCACTATCAAGAAGTATCTTCATAGCTGCTTCACCGAAGTCTTCATCACTGGCCCAGTTAACATATTCATTTTGCCATTTAATTCCTAGTTTTTGAACTCCATAATAATGTTCAGAACCCATATTCTTATGAATTACATTTCTTGCGTAGTATGCGTCTGTATAATCATGCATACTTACTGTTTTATATCCTGAGTTTCTAAATATATTAAATATAGATGAAGAATAGGTGTTTCTCTTATATGTGTTTGCTGTACAGTTGTTATATATAGAATATAATGATGTCATTAAACTAAATTCATTATTCATTGTTGAACAACTATTTCTTGGTGAATAGTTGTTTTCAAATGCCAAACCTTCACTATACATCTTATATAAATTAGGATAGTATACTGGGTCTATCATCATGTTACCTGCAGATTCTACAAGTATAAATATGATATTTTTATCCTTAAATAATCCTGTATAATCATTTTTATCGGATGAATTATTATTTATTAAGAAATTACTAATTGAATTCATTTTCTTATCTTTTTCTTCAGATATTATTTCCTTCCAATCAGTATCATCAAAATAACGTTTCATGTCTTTTTCTTCTTCGGTAACTGGTGTTACCTCGTTCTTTTTGTTGTTATTATAATATGTTTCTGTTTCTTCAACGTCGACAACTAAAGTTTTAATATCATCTAAGCAATATGTTATAATCCCAAAGTTTTGTACTGCTATACTAGGTACAGATGGGTTTCTAAATAACTCTTTGTTAGGGATTGTTTGGAATTTATTTTGCATAAATGATACAGTAAGAGATTTTCCATATAAAACTGATAAAACTGCAACTATTACAGCACATGCTGTTACTGTTGCTAGGTTAGTTAATCTTTTTTTACTTTTTAGCTTAAAGTTTAAATCATTATTATCTTTTTTAAACATAAATATTACATATATAATTGCAAATAATACTGGTAAGAAATCAAAGTAATATCTTTTCTCAAATGCCGCAATAAAGTCAGCAATATAGTCTTTTACTGCTCCCAATTGGCTTGATGTATTAAATGACATATATACACCAATAAATGAGCCAAAGCCCATTTGTAATACAGCATATAGTGAGAATGCGAAAACAATTAAAACACTAAAGAATTTAGCTATTTTTTCCGGCAATAGAGATGCTATTAACGCAAAAATATTAGATAATACTAATATACCTAATACAATTCTTAATAAAGCCCAATCTTTTAAACTTAGACTCTCTATCACTCTAAATATTACTTCAATAGCAGTAAAGCTAATTAAAAATAATACTAAATACTTTATATAATTACTTTTAACTATTTTCTTAATCATTTTTCCCCTCCAAAAAATCTCTCACTGGTTTATAAGTAAGTCTATAATTATTTAATATACCATACTTTTTCATATTTTCAAGATGAAGTTTAGTTGGATATCCCTTATGTTTTGCAAATCCATATTCTGGATGTTCTTTGTCTAATTCATACATTATTTCATCTCTGGTTACCTTAGCTAAAACTGATGCTGCAGCAATAGTTATGCTTAGAGCATCACCTTTAATTATTGGCATAGAATTTTCATAAGTTGGTAATGGCATAGCATCTGTTATTATGTAGTCAGGTTTTGGATCTAATTGAGATATAGCTTCTAACATTGCTTGTCTAGAAGCTTCATATATATTTATTTCATCTATTACTTTAGGTGAAACAATACTTATTCCATAGCTAATAGCATCTTTCTTTATTTGTTCAAAGTATAGTTTTCTTTTCTTTTCACTTAACTTTTTAGAATCAGTTAATCCATCCAATTTATATCCATGCGGAAAAATAACCGCAGCTGCGACGACGGGTCCACATAACGGGCCTCTTCCCGCTTCATCACATCCTGCGATTAATTTATATCCTTGTTTATTTAATTCTTTTTCATATTTTGTATTATCAATTTCTGTCATCTAATGTTACCCCTTTAATACGACCCGATACTATATCATTATACAACTTAATTGATATTTCTCTATATAAAGGTTCATCATTTTTTATTAATCCTGTTCTTTTTCCTATTTCATAATAGTTTTCTAAAGTGTCCTCATGAATAGTAATTTTATATCTCTCTATTATTTTTTCTGGATAATTAGTACATAGATATTCTAATAAGTAATTGCCAATATCAGTTATGTTCAATACTTCTTGTTTTATTGCGCTAGTTGCAGCTAAGTTTAAAGCAACTCTCTTTTCATCTAATTTAGGCCATAAAATGCCCGGAGTATCTAATAATGTTATATTGTATTTTGTTTTTAGCCAATTTATTGATTTAGTTACACCTGGTTTATTACCTGTTTGTGCTGCTGTTTTACCAACTAAAGTGTTGATAAGTGTGGACTTACCAACATTCGGAATTCCTATCACTAATACTTTTGTTGTATAGTTATTAATTCCTTTTTCTCTTTTTGATTCTAAGTATTCTTTCATTAATTCGTTAGTTAGATCAATTATTTTTTTGTAATCTTTATTATTAGTTAGATCAACTAAAAGACATTTATAACCTTTTTCTTCATAGTATTTGATCCATTTGTTTGTTTTGTTTAAGTCACATAAATCTTTTTTAGTTAAAATTAATATTCTTTTTTTATTTTTAATTAATTCATCTATATCTTTTATCTTAGATGAATATGGAATTCTAGAATCTATTACTTCATAAATAATATCTATTAAATTTAAATTTTCACTAATTTGCCTCTTAGTTTTGGCCATATGACCTGGAAACCAGTTTATATTAGTTTTATTTTCATCCATTTGGATCAACTCCTTTGTTTTTTGTTAATCTGTTGTGAATTAATAACATGATTTAAATATTCCCTAGCAGAAATATGTTCTTTTGGTTTGTCAAACTTTGTTACTATTATTTTTTCTAACTCTTCATCTGTTATATTAAATGTTTTTAAAAATTCAATATACTTTTTATATTGATAATTTAATAAATCATCAAATGTATTAAATTTATGTATACCTCTATTATTAAAATCAGCGTTTTCAAACCAAAACCAATGATTATTATCCTTATAAACAAGAAAAGAATGAGTTGGATAAACATTATCATAATCAAGTTTAACCATTTCATAAATAGTTTTTATTTCATATCCTTTTTTTAAAAACCAATCTCTTTCAAATTCAACTTGATCCCAGCAATTACCATATAAATTATTTAATATATCATCACTAGTTTCTAATATATATTGTTCATACCAATCTAAGTTAAAATCTAAATCATCATAGTGATATACTCTTCCATTTTTTCCTAAATATCCGTAATTAATATTATTTGACATAAAATTCAATAATTCTTCTGGTGTTTTGATATCATTCATTATTTCACCTCAATTTTCTTATTATTAGGTGGCGTAATCACCTTACTAATTCCTATCGCTTTTTATATAAAACGTGCAAGATGATAAATCTTACAATCCCTTATTTTATCTAGTTTTTCTTCTATTCTTGGATAAATCGTAATCAACCAGTTTATATTAGCTTTATTTTCATTCATTTGGATCAACTCCTTCATTAAATATTTATTTTATAGATTCTCATATCTTTGTATAGTTTGTCAATATTATCTTCAGTTGTAAATGTTATTCCTTTTATATGATTTTCTTTTTAATTATAGCATAAAAAAAAGACAAGTTTAACCTTGTCTTGCTTCATCACCAGATACCATATTATTATCTCTTGATAAATACATCATAATCATTGGCTTAATTGCTCTCTCTATCATTTTAGATAGATCATTCATATTAACACCTTTTGGTGGTTCTTCGTTACACATTATTGTTGTTACAATGTGATCAATAATTTCTGATGTCAAAAATTCTCCCATATCTTTATGAAGTATTAATTCCATTTCTCTTGCATCTTTTATCTTCCAGTATTCATCTAATCCTTCTGGAGTAAGACTAATAATAGATTCAAAATAATCATTTTTAGAACATACTATACCACTTGCAGTTACTTCTGTTCCACCGACAACTGTATATGGAACTGTAATATTAACTATTGCATATCCGCCTAAACGGTATTGATCAATTTGTAGTAATGATTCATTATACGTTCCTAAAACGATTGATGTACAATCCTTATTTGCACCAACGCTTATATTTTCATCTATCCACGCAGTAATATAATCATCACTTTCAATTTTTACTCTTTTATCATTGGTATTATAACCTAATTGTTCTAAAATACATCTATTATTCATAATAATCACTCACAGGGTGATTATTATATACTACGTACTTTTCAATTGCAATCGAAATGGTTTATATTGCAAATAAAAACCGCTAAAAAGTGGCGTTTGCTTTAATTTAATGCTATTTAAAATAGTATTTTCATTTAATGTTTCTACAACATAAGCTGTAAGCCTAAAAGATACACTACATTATCTTGTTGTGTTAAATAATATCCTTTAGCCCATTTTGAGTTAGTTATCTCCAACCTATCTTTTTCAACATATTTATCGTATTTCATATGTCAACACCCCTGTTTGTTGATGTTTAGTATACACATTTTATTAGGAGATGCAATATAAAAATGTTTTATAAATCTAATAAATCGTGTATTATTCTATATTTTGATTCAATATTTGTTGCATATCTATTCATGCAAAGGACATCTAATCCTTTTTCTTTAGCAGCGTCCAGATTAATCTCGGCATCATCAATAAATAATGCTTCACCATCTTTTATATTGTAATCCTTAATTGGATAATCAAAGAATATTTTTTCTTTTTTTAAACATCCATATACAGATGAAATATATACTTCATCAAAAAAGTCATATAAATTATTATCTTTTAAATATGGTATTACACATGGCCAATTATCTGTTAACATTATTAATTTGTATTTATCTTTTAAAGATTTTAGTTCCTCGATAATATTTGGACATAATGTATATTTTTCATTATTATATGTTCTATCATAAGCTATTTTTTCTACTAATTCTTTATTATATTTTGAATAATTTATTTCTTTTAAGATGCTGTCGTAGTATCTAATAAACATATCATATTCTTCATCTTGTGTTATTAATTTTTCTCCTAAAAAATGTCTATTATTATAAATTGATTTTTTTAACTCATCCATATCTATTAAGCTAGTATCTACTAGTTCTAAAAACTTTGGTGTTATATTCCAATCCCCTGTTGTGGGAGTTACCAATACATTACCAAAATCTAATATGATATATTTATATTTCATGATCTTTTCTCCTTTGTTTTTCCATAAAAAAATCTATGTCATTATTATAACATAGATTTAATTACCATTATTAGAGTTGTTTTGTTGTTCTTGAATAGCTTGTACAAGTGAAGTTGGTCCAGATTGAACTGGTGCTTGTGGCGCAACTGGTTCAGGTTGTGTAGTTGGTTGAGTTGTCGGAGCAACCATTTGTGGAGCCGGCTGTTGAGCAGGATTTTCGCTGATTATTTGTGGAATGCCAACTGCTTGTGCAACACCAGCAGTATTGGCTGTTGCTTGTGGTCTTAAACTATTTCTTTGTAATAATTGTGGACTATTTGCTAATGAATCAAAGTCATACTCATAATAATCATCTTTTGAACCACCATTATAATTATCTATTAAATATAAAATAATAAATGCGAAAATTAAGAAAGAAGCTATTATTGCAACTCCGTGATTGATTTTATAGAATGTTTGATAAGATTTATAATCATCACTATATTCTGTAAGTGAAGATAAAATTAATAATGCGTTAGCTATTATGGCAAAAGCTTTTATGACATCTAATTTAACACTTGATGTATCAAAAACATTTAATAGTGCTATACATGCAAATAATTGTGATGTTGACAAAACAATTTGCACAACTATTTTCATTATTCGTAGTGAATCTGCTGTTGAAAAAATATCATACACATTTACTATTCCAGTTCCAAAAATAAGGACAAATAATATATATGCAAATAATAGGCCTATTCCTATTTTGCAAATTGTGTCCGTTTTTCCTTTATAAAACGCATATGCCAATATGGAAAAATAAATAGGTTGCATTTGGTCTACTCCAATAATGTTTAAGTCCTTTAAAAAATCTGGTGCAATTAAACGAATTAGTCCAAAGGCAGCTACAACGCTAAATACTCCTAAATATATGTATAATACTACTTTCTTACCATTCATACTATTTTCACCTATTATGATTATATTATAAATATAACAAAAGAAAAAGCACATTTATGTGCTTTTAGTTAATTTTTGTTCCGCCCCATTCGACAATTGTATATCCTTTTCTTTCTACTTTGTTTAATTCTTGATCAACTACTTCAATTGGTTTATCAAGTTCAGTATAAGTCATTAGCACTCTAATGATTGTTGTTGGTTCTGGAGTTATCTCTAATGGAATGTTTTCTTCTATTTCTTCCTGAGTAGCAAATCTAATATAGTTATATTCATTGTTTGATAAAATCGGTAACCAATAAATAATAAATTCATTGGCTTCTCTTTCATTTAATCCTAGAATTGATAATTTTTCTTCAAGGAAAGATTCAATTTCTTCACCCTTTACTACGAAGCCATCTTTTTCTATATTAAATTTTATATTATTATTAGCTTCATAATATAAGCCATAGTAGTTTCTTCCATTTAAGAATATGTTTCCATTTGGTTCTGCAGTAACATTCCAACCATTTTCATACTTAGGATAACTTGTTGTGATGTTTTCATTGTCCTTTAATATTACTTTGGTAACTTGTGTTTCCTCTGGATATAAATATATTATTGGTTTATATGCAACATCACATCCACCAAATAAGCATGAACGATGTGTTTCTTTAACAACCCTATAATATATGTTTACTGAATCATATTCACTTTTAGATATTGTGAAATGATCTGTATCTGGTTCGCTTTTACAAAATCCATCATGAACCTCAATATCATAATAGATATTTACTGTTCTTCCATTTAATACATAATAATTATCTACTACACTTTCTTGGCATCCCATAAGAGTATATGTTACGTCTATTCCACTTGAAGTTGAAACATATGTTGCATTCTCAAATGGTACATATTTATTATCGTTTTCTAATACATCGCTATATGTTAAAAATACTACAATTGCGATGCCTAATATTATCAACACTGTTATAATAATTGCAAATGTATTGCTTTTTTTCTCTTTAACTTCTTTTACTTCTTTTTTCATATATTCTCCTTTACGTTATTATAGAAAAATTCTTCTTTGCTCTTAATCTAACATGAGCTATACGAGCGTGTTCTGGTTCATATCCACTAGCATCACACATTTGTATTTTCCATAACTCAGTATATAATAATTCATCATTTTCAAAATCAATGTCATCAATATTTCTTGAGTGATTTCTAATTAAAAATAATATCTTATTTGCTGTTGGTGGGTCAATCCCCAGTCTATCTAAAATTGGTTTTGCTATTTCAGCAGATTTTCGATCATGACCTTTAAAATGTCTTACTTTTCCATGATCCTGGAAACAAAATGGCTTTCCTATGTCATGCAGTAATAGCGTTAGTCTACTAACAAAATCCGAATCACAACTAGCTATTGTTTGTATTGTATGATTCCAAACGTCATAACAATGCCATTCATTTCGTTGTTCAAATCCTTTTTCGCTTATTAATTCTGGAATTATTCTAAATATGACTTTTTCCTTTAAATGAAGTTCTCTAGCAACATTTTTTGATAATAATATCGTTTTTAACTGTTCAAAATCACTCATATATTCTCCTAAAATAATTATATCACAAAAATAGGATAGATAATCTATCCTATTTAATAAATTCATCAATCCATTTTCCAAATTCAGTAACATCCTGGTATTTATTAAAATCATCATCTGACTCAGCATCAAGATATGATTCTATTTTTCCTTCATTGATAACTATTACTGTTGGTGCATATTTGATTGTTTTATATAATGACACTTCTTTAAATTCTGAGAAAGGAAGAGATAAAAATCTAACTTTGTTATTTGTCATATATTCTTCAAATATTTTTTCACATGGAAATGGTAATGTACAAAAATTGTTATATGTAAATAATATAAATGATTCTTTTTTATTTAATAAATTTTCAATTTCATCCTTACTGGATTCAATAAAACCACCTGAACCATAATATTTGTCGTCTAATTTAACTTTTCCATTTGTAGGGGCATGTGTGTCTTTGCATCCACATAATACTAAACTCAATAATATAATACTTATGCCTAGTAATACTTTTTTCATTTATTATGCCTCGTGTAATCTATCAAATTCAATATTATGATAATTAACTTTCCAGAAGTCATAGCCACCATTTTTATTTACTGTACTTATACTTCTGTTACCCTCATAGTTCCAATAACCGCCAACATTATATATTTTTTCTTTGTCCCAGCCTAGTTTTACTAGCATTTGTTTAGTGAAGTTAGCATAACCACCTGCTCCACACATTAAAAATATATATTTGTCTTTTGGAAATAAGTATTCTAACACTTCCATTGATTCTTTATAATTTGCCACATAGTTTCCTTCTTCATCAAGTCTAAATAATGTTTTACCCTTATATAAACCAGATACGTTTTCACTTGCTTTTTGATCAATATAAGCTTGTGGAAACTCTGTTAAGTATGCGTAAGGTATTACTTCAAATCCTTCTACAAAACCCGTAAGGTCTCTTTCTCCACCTTTGTTTTCCCATGTAGCTGTATCTTCTAACATTCTTACATCACGATATGCTACATCTGGTCTTCCTAGATAATTATCAATTGTTTTCTCGTTTATGTTTTTATCTATATCATAAACTCCTCTTAGTCCTTCTGATTTTTCTTGTTTTGGTAATGGTTCTAGTCCAGAAGTGTTACACTTTTTGGTTGCTAAGCAAAAAACACTTACACCAAGTGCTAATACTAGAACAGCAATTATTGCTATTAATATTTTATTATTTTTCATAATTTTCTCCTTCCAAAAAAATAGTATCACTATTATCTATATATATAAATAAATTGATACTTGAATTTCTAAAGTCTAACTTGAGTTAAAAAAAAATATGTTTTTTAAACATATTTTATCTTTTTCTTACATATTCCATTTCAGATGATATTTGCATTAATTTATCATTAATATTTGCTAATGGTAATAATTCAATTGATTTAATTAATCCTTTTTCATCAAAATTGACTTTCATATGTACAGCACCATTTCTTAATCTATCTCTTGTTATTGATGGAACTAAATATAATCCATTTTGAACAAAAAATTTTCCCATATGGGTATGACCCATTAGTGTCATATAAGAATCTTCCCTTGAAAATTCATCTGGAACAAATGGGGACATAAATGGTTTTGTACGAGCTCCACTAAACAAAGCAATATCCTTTGTACTCATCGGATGGATTAAAGATATTTTTTCTCTTGATTTAGAATCTGTAGGTCTACCAAATGATAAAGCGGCTTCTTCATATCCAAAGTCTAATATATCTTCTCTAATTCTTTCTAATTCTGTGATTGGATCAATTCCTGATTGAGCAATTTTATAGCAATGGTTTCCACCTAAAATTCCTTGACTCATATTTTTTACATGAGGAATCATTTCTGATACTTCTTTTACTAGTTTTCTAATAGTTATAGTATCTTCATATGTTAAAGTTTTTCTAATATCAACATTAATTTCAAACAAATCTCCTAAGTTTGTAATTTGTTGAATTCCATGATTAGTTGCATAATCATATGAAACATCCAT
>Ga0247610_10001848_pt1 | contig 25449 bp, 22 predicted proteins | sample 174DNAGHGhighgp2_FD_193483 | JGI IMG/M metagenome (GOLD analysis project Ga0247610, IMG submission 193483) | Sheep rumen microbial communities from Palmerston North, Manawatu-Wanganui, New Zealand - 1742 DNA GHGhigh gp2 | ecosystem: Host-associated > Mammals > Digestive system > Stomach > Rumen...
CGTCGCCGCGCAAGTCGGTGTACAACCAGCTGCAGGCGAACCCGAACGTTGAGTTCGTGGTGTTGCACGACAAGGTGAGTGTGCGCTGCGCAGGGCGAGCATACTTCGACGTGCCCGAGGCGACGCAGCGCCAGATATTCGACGACAATCCCGTGCTTCCGCGCCTATACAGCAGCTACGAGCAACTCGTCTACTTCCGCTTGCCGGTGGAGAGGCTGGAGTATTACGACCTGCGCCCCACACCGCCGATAGCGGAGCATTACGACCTCGTCGACGGCACCATAAGCGAAGGCTTTCGTGGCGAAAGATTTTCGGAACAGACTGCTGTGAATTAACTCACTGATATTCATACCAAACAATACTGATACTTATGACATTAGATTTCATACAAGATCCCTTCTTCCCCGAATGTCCCATCCGCAACGTGCTGGCGCGCATCAGTGGCAAGTGGACGCTGGCGGTGCTCTACACCATCGGCGGTAGCGACGCTCCGATGCGCTTCCGCGACATTGAGCAGAAGAACCCCGACTGCTCGCAGAAGATGCTCACGCAGACGCTGCGCGGGCTGGAGGCCGACGGGCTGGTGAGACGCACCGTCTATGCCGAGATGCCTCCGCGCGTGGAGTACGCCCTCACTGAGCGCGGACGCAGCTTCATGCCCGTCATGCAACAGCTGCTTGACTGGGCCTACCAGAACCTTCACGACATCATATCGGACAGAGAGAAATACCTCGGCAAGAATTGATTCCGCGGCTACACCTCGAGCGTCATTTTCATGCCACTGGTTCCATGTACATGGCAGAATACGCGAGGAGCCTGACGTTTCACAAAAAAGTTCACAGAAAATCATTGAAAAGATAAGGATACTAATATGGACAGACTTGAAAATATAGACTTCTGCATAAGATACCTGATGGAGCAGGACAAGGTGGAGGCGGAGATGCCTGACACACTGGAGGGGAAGCAGAGACTGATGAGGGCACTGATGAATATTACGGAAGTCGAGCACAAGGCGGACCCGGGTGCTTTGCCGAGATGTAGTAATGTCACCGAAGATGGCATCTGGGAGCCGAGAGCGCTGAGCGAGGAGTTCCTGCTGGCGCAGGATGCGGAGTTACAGGCGCAACTGGAGGAGAAGGGCGTTGTGGATTGCGATTGTGCGCCAATGTATGGAAAAGAGAGCAGTTTGTCGCTCTGGCAAGGGGATATAACACGCCTTAGGGTGGACGCCATAGTGAATGCCGCCAACAGCCGCGGTCTTGGGTGCTGGCATCCACTGCATGCCTGCATAGACAACTGCATACACTCGGCGGCGGGTCTGCAACTAAGGCTTGAGTGCGACAACATACTGCGTGGTGGCGAGATAGCCACTGGCGAGGCTATCATCACGCGAGGCTACAACCTGCCCTCAAAGTATGTGATACACACCGTGGGGCCTATCATCGCCACAGGCATACCAACAGCGGAACAGGAGGAGCAACTGGCGATGTGCTACCGCAACTGCCTGCGGTTGGCCGAAGAAAGAGGGTGCCACAGCATCGCCTTCTGCTGCATCTCGACGGGCGAGTTCCGCTTTCCCAACCGTCGAGCTGCCGAGATAGCGGTGAGGACAGTACGTTCGGCACTTGCGCTACGCCGCTCGTCGATAAAAGTGATATTCAACGTATTCAAAGACAAAGACTATGACATCTACCGTGAGTTACTCGGAAAGAATTGACTTCTTGCGCAACGCCATCAAAGAGGCAGACCACATCATCATCGGTGCGGGCAGTGGCCTGAGTACCGCTGCGGGACTGGACTATGCCGGCGAGGATTTTCGCCAGTTCTTTGCCGACGACATAAAGAAGTACGGCCACACAGACCTTTACACCGCCGGCTTCTACCACTACGCCACCGCCGAGGAATACTGGGCACACTGGGCCAAACACATCTGGTTCTGCCGCTACCGCACGGGGGCGTTGCCACTATACAAGACGCTGCGCTCAATTCTGAGTTCTGAGAATAGAATGCAGAATGACGCGACAAATGCAGAATCCGAAAAACAAAAGACGAAATTATTCATCGTGACGACCAACGTCGACGGTCAGTTCGAACTAGCTGGTTTTCAGAAAGAGAACATCTTTGCCACACAGGGCGACTACAGCCGCTTCCAGCCAGTGAGCGGCGTGCCGAAAATCACGTGGAGCAACCGCCGCTGGGTTGAGCAGGTGTTGCCACTGATAGACGACTGCTGCATCCCCACCAACATGATTCCATTTGCCGAGGACGGGCAACCGGCCGCGCTGAACCTGCGCGTAGACGACCACTTCGTGGAGGATGACCACTGGCACCGTCAGGCGAAACGCTATACCGACTTCGTGGAGCAGGCCTCGCAAGGCAAGCTGTTGTTGCTCGAATTCGGCATAGGCTACAACACGCCCGGCATCATCCGCCTGCCCTTTGAGCAGATGGCGCAACGGATTCCCGGCACCACCCTAGTCCGCTTCAACCGCGACAACCCGGAGGCGTTCCTCAACGACATGCCTCGGTTCGTCGCCTTCACTGAAGAGATAGGGACGATTGTCGAATCGCTGTAAAAAACGGCGGAGGTGACGTGAAAAAGTCCGTCACCTCCGCCGTTATATGGTAAACAGTCGCTTTTATATTCTGTGGAATTCGAGCTTGGCGTCGCCGAGGTGCCAGACGACGAGGTCGTCGGTGATGAGCTCGACATCGAAGCTCTGGTTGGAGCCGTCGCCGAGGCTGATGACCACAACCTCATCGCACTCGCTGTTGGTGCTTCCGGAGCCACCGATGCTGGAGAGCGAACCGCCGAGGTAAGGCAGAATCATCTCGTTGGTCTGCATAGCGAACTGGCCGGAAAAGGAGTAGGAGGTGGTATCGACGGTGCTGCGCTCGACGTGGAGGACGATATTGAGGCCGAAGTCCTCACATACCCACGTGTCGTAGAGCGACGTGCTGGTGAAGTCCCATTGCAGGTCGTCGAGGTCGAGATTGCGGAGCGAGAAGGCTGAGGAGGAGAAGGCGTAGAGCGGCGCGCTGGTCACGGCGTAGTGGCAATCGGTATGTATGGAGTCGTGATAGAGGTCGTGCATGTAGAGGTAGGTCCATGCGGGGTTGGGGGCGAAGCCCGAGTCGGGGGCATTGAAATAGTTGTAGGAGATGACGCCCTGGTTGATGCCGAGATAGAGCGAGCCATCGTCGGCGGCGGTGATGTAGAAGCGCCTCATCAGAGTGTCGACGGTGATCAAGACCTTGAGGTTGTTGACGTTGCTGATGTAGGTGAGTGAATGCGACGACTGCGACGGAGGCAGGGCGTAGGCGTAGCCGGACCATGTGCCGGTGTTCTTGTCGTAATCGATGACGACCGTGAGGCCGTCCTTCTCCATTTGTCGGCACCATTCCTTCATGGCCTCCTTGTCGGTGGTCTTGATGGTGTGTGCTTTGTTGCTAGCGTCCTTGGCTTTAGTCTTGCCCTTTGCGGGATGGTTGAAGAGTGCGTTGTCCGGGTTGAAGAAGGTCACCGTATTGCCGGCCTGTACATAATCGCAGAAGTGGTCGAGCAGGGCGTCCCATGCCTCGTCGTCGGTGAGACTGACGGTGGTGGATGCGGACATGGAGCCGGCGTAGACATCGGCATTCTGGACAGAATAGACGATATGGCGGGTGCCCGCCGACTTGTCGGTGGGGTTGCAGGCCACGAGTGCAATGGCGACGAATAAAGACAGGAGGGTTATGCGTTTCATTTTGAATGTTGAATGTAGGGTTTGGGGTTTAGGGTTGTTATAGGACATTAAGAAAACGGGAGATTAAGATTCCATCATCAGTTTCATTTGATAGTCCATAAGGCTCTCATAATCCGTTTCGTTGGTTATATGGTACATTGATATTGTCCGCTTAGCTGGTGAGGCTATCACTTTGCAGCAATGTCCGCCCTGCCAGCGTATGCGTGTTTCGGGGTGGTTGCCGTTGCCGGTCCATGTGGAGACGCCTGAGTCGCTGCGGATGTCGAACTCCTTGCACAGTTTCTGCCACTCGGCGTCGGTGTCGGCGACAACGATGACGACATCGACCTTGACAGTGTCGTTGAGGCGAAAGCCTTCAATCTGCGCCACCGTCAGACCGTCGCGTGAAGCGTAGCGTTCGTAGAGCGTCTTGCCGTCGTCGGACGGTAGCGCGCCGCCAGCGGAGACGCTGACGACGACGGTGACGACAGCAAGCAGGAAGAATAATATAGTTAGAAGGCGTTTCATACTTCGGTAGTTAACATCTCGTTCGCCACTTGCACCCAATATTCGGCGGAATAGCCCGCCTTGTTGCATGCCACAGTGTCATACACCTTGGGGGTGTTGCCGAGATTGAGCCATAGAGTTACTCCGACGGCAAAGACAGCGGCTATGCTGAGCACGGCATTGCGGCGTTGGCGCTGACGGCGTTGCCAGACGGGATAGCCTGCCGCGATGCGTCGTGCCGGACCGGCGGCCGCCGCTTGTTCCCAAAGGTGTTCAAAGGATTCTTCTGTCATAGGGAATGTTGAATGTAGAGTTTAGAGTTTAGGGTTTAGGGTTTAGAGTTTAGGGTTCGTTTCTTCGAAACAGTCGTTTTCTCGCCATGCCAAAGTGAACAAGCTCCCTTTGGTCATTTGGCTTAACGAAAACGTTGTTATAGGGCATTTGGTAGTTAAAAAAATGAAAGTGTAGAAAAAAAATATGGTGTAGTTGTTTTGGTTGTCTCAATCCAAGAATTGTTTTCGTAGTTTGTCTTTTATCCTTACCAGCTTGACGCTGACGTTTTTGACTGTCAGACCAGTCTTTGTGGCTATTTCTTCGTATGAGTAGCCTTCGAGTTGCAGTCGAACAAGCGTCCTGTCCATCTCTTCCAACTTGTCGATTTGTTCGTAGAGCTGCTCCACCAGCGTCCTGTCCTCCTGTTGCATATCGGCAACGTGGTGGTCTTCCAGTTGCTGATGTGCCGGTGCCTTTCTCACAGTGTCTATTGCCGCGTTGTGTGCCACTTTCCAAATCCACGCCGTGCGCTGCATACCATCGGGGATGCTCCACATCCGTTCCCTCTGGCGCCAAAGTGCAATAGAAATCTCCTGCATCAAGTCGTCCACTGTTGTTTCCCTCCCACTGTATCGTCTGCAAATGCGGAACAGCAATCCTTGATGACGCGACAAAACCTGTTCAAAAGTGCAGTTGTCATTAGATTTGACATTTTTGTTTTGCTGCTCCATTTGTCTATAAGACGTATCAAAAGGTGGAAAAACTACAAAGGGGGTGAAAAAAAATCATTTATTCTGCCTGATGCCCTTGAACCATTTGGCGGCAGGCTTCTCGAGACCGATGCCGTTCATGAAATTGTAGGTTGCCAAACGGAGGGCCGTGCCGACAGCATCGAGGTCGTAGTCGAAATGAGCATCGAACGGTATCTCATTGTTGCAAAAGGGGTTGACTCGCAAGCCGTCGCAATGTCTGGCGCCATACTGCCGCGGGGCTCTGCCCGATGGGCTGTGCACCGTCATGGCATAACGATGCCAGAAGGCCGACTGTACGATGCCCTCGCTGAACATGGAGCGGACATTGTCGAGGCTCATGATTGTCTCTTGTAGAGTCTCCGTAGGGAAGCCATACATCAGATAGGTGTGCACCATGATGCCAGCGTCGCTGAAATGGCGTGCCACCTGCATGGTTTGCGAGACGCTGACACCCTTGCCGATGAGTTGCAGCAGACGGTCGGAGGCGACCTCAAGGCCACCGCTGACGGCGATGCAACCAGCCTCGGCAAGGAGCTGACAGAAATCGGCCGTGAAAGCCTTCTCGAAGCGGATGTTGCCCCAGAAGGAGAAAACGAGAGAGCGCCGGACAATCTCCTCGCAGACCTGCCACAAAAGCTTTGGGGGCAAGGCCTCGTCGACAAAATGGAAGCCCGACGAGCCGGTCTGCTCGGCAATGCGCTGCATGCGGTCGACGACAGTCACGGCGTCGGGGGCGTCATAGCGGCCGATGTAGTCGAGCGAGGTGTCGCAGAAAGCGCATTTAGCCCAGTAGCAGCCATGCGCCATCATCAGCTTGTTCCACCGTCCCGACGACCAGAGCGAATGCATAGGGTTGGCCATTTCGGACATCGATAGGTAAAGGTGCATCGGCAGTCCGTCGAAGGAGGGTGTGGGCAGATCAGCGTTGCGCACCTGTGTGGGCATAGAGGACGAGAGGTCGTCGATGTATACGACCCTGCCGTCCACGCGACAGAAAGTGCGCAGAAGCTGAGAGCGTTGCAGTCGGCCCTCAAGGAAACGTGCAAGACGCAGCAATGGCAACTCGCCATCGTCGAGGGTGACGTAGTCGACATAATCGAAAAGGCGTGGGTCGGAGAGCTGACGCAACTCGGTATTGACGAAGCCACCACCCATCTCGACCGTTATTTGCGGATGGTGGCGCTTGATGTGCTGTGCGCAACGCAAAGCGGCAAGGAGGCAGCCCGGGAAAGGAACGCTGAAACCGACAATCGACGGGGAGGTTGCCGACAAATGGCGTTCGAAGAGCGAGAGCATCAGCCGCTCGACGCTTGTAGGAGGTTTCTGGAGCTGATTTTCAATCTCATCGAAGGTCTCGGCGTAGGTGCAAATCTGCTCAGCATAGCGCACCAAATCGAAATGTTGGTCGACATTGTCGCGTATGAAGTCGGCAATATCCTCAATATATAACGTAGCCAGATGGCGTGCGAGGTCGAGTGTTCCAGCGACGCCGAATGACCATTCCAAATCGCCGAGCGACTGGAAACGAGGGCCTTCCGGAAGGAAAGTACGGCTGGCGATGCGCATGGCAAGCGAGTCGTCGCCGCCTCGCAAGAAACGTTTGACAGACGAGATGGTTGTGAGGACACGTTCCTTCATAGGGTGACCATCAGGATAAACCGTCCGTAGGAACTGAGGGGAAAGAATCTCGTCGACAAGTTCGATGCCCAAATCGAGTTGCGATGTAGCGACTCCATTGTCGTCGAGAAACGCCTTGAGCTGCGTGGTGGCAGGATAAGGTGTGTTGAGCTGAGTGAGCGGAGGTGTGACCAACAGCAACATAGGCAAAGGCAACGCTATCTGAAACTGCTCATGGAGAAGATGTAGCTGTAGCCGAGCATGAGCGATGCCACGCCGACAGAATAGGAGCCCTGGGGTTGCGATGTCGTGACGAAGCGCGACGGACAGAGCTGGTAGTGAGCGTCGAGGAAGATTTCGTTCCTCTTGTCGGGACGATAAGAGAAGACAGCGCCAGCGTTGATGGCGAAGAGGAATTTGCCCGGGCTGTCGAGGCGCGACAAGAAGCAGTCGCCAAGATATGGAAGGACATTGAATGCCGTGTGTCCGCGTTCGGGCATCAGAAGTCCTGTGGTATTGAGCATCAGGTCGCCACTGACGCTATAGAAAGTGAAGATGTCGTCCTCGCATTTAGCGTAAAGGCCTTCGGCCACAAGCCGGATTGTCCATGCCGACGTCAGCCGCTTGCCGAAGCCGAAACCAAAGGCCGGCATGGCGTCGTGCAGGTGGTCGGCGAAGGAGCCTTCACTGCGGTAGTTCAGTGTCTTAGTGCCCAACGCCACATGGAAGAACCAATCGTTGTAGAAGCCGCGTGTCTCGTAGCGTGAGCGGCTGCGCGTAGGGTTATAATTGATGTCGCGGGTGGCGCCGAGCTTCAGCATGCCGAGAAACGACGACTTGGTATTGCCGTCGAAATCGTAAGGCTGAACGAACAAGTTCAACTCGGTGAGCAGACGCCAATTGTCCGAAATCTTGAAATCGGCGCCGAGGCCGAAAGAGCCCAGGAAGTCGTTGTCGCCATCGAAGCAGTGGACAAGCCCGAAGCCCGCGAAGCAATAGCTGCGGAAGATGTCGCTGGTATTGCGGCCTTTGATGGAGGAGAGGAGGTCGAAAAAGACATCGAAAGAGCCGTAAGCATACAACTGCGATTCGGGCGACGAGGCCATCTGCAACGAGAGGTTGCCACGAAGGCCGGCCGTGGTGATGAGCCACTTGCCATACGAAATATTGGCGCCGCCTCCCAGGCCGCTGCCAGAAGTGCCTTTGTAATAATTAGGCGACAGGGCGAGCGAAAAGAAATTGTTGCCAAACATGCCTACAGGCTGAGAGTATCCGTAAAGGCCTGCGAGTAGAAACGATGCCAACAGCAGGTATCTAACCCTGCTTTTCAATATGTTAAATGAGTTTCGAGTAGACAAAATAGAAAGACCGCTACAGATGAAAAAACAGATAGTGGGAAAAAAAGTTCAACCCACTATCTGTCCGTTATGAAAACAATTATTATTTGACCTTTTCGCCAAATTCTTTGATAGTTACCTTCTGCGGTTCCGGTTTGAGTTGTTCTTTGAAGAGTTCGGCCGACTTGCGAGCATAGAGGCGGTCGACAATCTGGCGGACATTCTCGCGCTCAGCTGCGATGGAGCGTGCCTCTTTCTCAATGCGCTCGTTTTGGGCTTTCTCGTCCTCGCCGTCGCGCATCTGGTCGTTCTCGAGGAGGATGTTCTTGATTTCGTCTACAATCTCGTTGTCTGTGGGGTTGATAGGCTTGATCTTGTTCAGAGCGACGTCGACCATCTCCCATTTGAGAGAGGGCACATACTTCTCTTCCCACTCGGCGTTGAGCGTCTCGGCGTTGAGGTTCTCGTCGCGGCTTAGCATCCAGCGTTTGAGGAAAGCCTCAGGCATGGTGGCGTTGAAGTTGTCGATAAGTTGTTTGCGTGCGCCGTTGACAAAGAAGATGTCGGCCTGCTCGTTGTAGGATTTCTCCATGTCGGCGCTGAGAAGCTTGCGGAAAGCGGCGAGGTCCTTGACTTCCGCTTTCGGGAATACCTTCTTGAAGAACTCGTCGTTGACCTCGTGGGGGGTGATGCGGGAGACACCGCTGATAGTCATTTTGACATCCGACTTGAATTTCTTGGCGGCTGCTGCTTCGAGGCTGAACTTATCTTCCATCTCGGCGGCGGTGAAGGCCTTCGAGGCGTTGAAGACGACGGATTCCTCAGCCTTCTTGCCGACGAAGAGAGGAGCGATCTCGTCGTGGTTCTTGATGGCAGAGAGGTCGAAAGAGACGAACTTGCTGACGCCGCCCTCTTTGACGTTGCCGTCCTTGTCGAGTTCCTCAATCTTGCCATAGACGAAATCGTTCTCGCCGACAGTCTCGGGTGTCTCGAATTTGCCGTAGCGACGGGTCAGTTCTTCAATCTGTTTGTCAATATCTTTTGGGTTGACCTTTATCTGATAGAGAGGGGTGTCGACCTTGTCCCATGCCAGCTTGACCTCGGGGACGAGAGCAGCGTCGAAGTAGAAGACGAAATTCTTGTCGTTCTTGAAGTCGATGGTGCCGGTCTTCTCATCGTTGGAAAGAGGGCTGCCGATGATGTCGAGTTTCTCATCGTCAATGTATTTATAGAGGGATTGGCTGAGCATATACTGTACCTCGTCAGCGACGATAGCCGATTTGTACATGCGTTGAATCATTCCCATAGGAGCCTTGCCTGGGCGGAAACCGGGGATGGAGGCCTTTTTTTGATAGTCTTTCAGCTGTTTAGCAACATTCTCAGCATAGTCGTCTTCGTTGATGTCAATCTTAATAAGCAAATCCAATTCGCCTATATTTTCCCTTGAAATGTTCATCTTAATTGTTTAATTTATTGATTTAAAATATATAACATTCATAAAATAATTTGCAAAGATACATATTTTTTATGATATACTAATAAAAATATTATTTTTGCATAGATAAAGCGTCAGAAACCGACCCCCAAATCGTGCAGGGACTTCTTGTAATTGGAGACCGAGGAGCCGGGGCTCTCGATGCGGAAACTGATGTGGCGACGTCGAGAGGCGACGACACCGAGACCGCCCTCAACATTGGTATAGAGGAAAGGATCCTGATTGAGCGAGCCGGCGGGGTTGTTGGAATAGAGGTAAGCCGCCAGAGGCTCGTTGCAGCAGGTGATAAAGATCTGCACAGTGTCGATGACATTCTTGTTGCAGGTGTCGTGGATATTGGCCTTGACGGTAGAGAGGAAGTAGTTCTGGTCGAGCTGGGTTGAGTAAAAAGGATTGCGCATGTTGCTCTTGACCGAGTTGCAGGGTATGTCGATATAATGTGGACGAATGATAGTGTCGTAAGGCACAACCGTCTGGTCGACGATGAAATCGCGATAGAAGAAACGCACAACAGGCTGGTACTGACGAGCGTCCTCCATGGCAGACCATCGGATGTCGCATTTCTTGCTGCCCGATGTGCCGGAGAACTGGAAGAGAGTGACGCTGTTGGGATTAGTGAGCAGCATATCGCCGCTGATGAGTGTTGTCTCGGCGGTGGCGATAGTGTCGGCGGTGGCGTTCTTCACCACACGAATACGGTAGATGCATGTGGAGTCGAGAATGCCTGCCGTTGGACAGGCGAAGACCGGCTGATTGGCGCTGTAGAAGTCGCCGTCGTCCTTAGGCATCAACTGATATGAGAAAGAGAAAGAGCGTTTTGGCGCATTGCCGCTGCGATAGGTGTGGCCAGCATCGTCGGTGTATTTGGCCCACTCCTCCATGATTACGCTGATGGAGCCTTGAGGGTAGTTGATAGAGTCGGCGTTTGTGGCAAAAGAATATTGGTTTCCTTCACCCATGAAGCAGCGCTGTACGCGCACGTAAGAGGTGTCGTCGTCCTGGTCGAGGACGCAGTATACGACAGGGACTTCCTTCCAGTCGTCGTTGGGGGAAAACTCCACCTCGCACGAAGAGAAGAGGATGCCACTCAAAAAAGCGAGAGCTACTAAAAAATTCTTTTTCATAGACATAGCAATCAAGTGAACTAATTCATCGAATATGTCATCAATGGATTACCTCGTTGAGCTGTATCTCGTCCACCATGACCCATGGGCGTAGGCCCTTGGCCTTGTGCCATGAGGGTATGCGGCCCATGTTCTTCGCCACGAGGCGGACGAACTTGACGTCGGATTGATTGACGTCGACCGTCACAGTGACCAGTTGTGGCGAGTTCATTGACTGTTCCTCAGGGGCATATTTTATCTTGGCGGCGATGGCTGGAGAGAAGTCCACGCCGTCGGCCGAGACGTAAACCTGCACGGCTGTCGGTGCGAAAGCCCATGCGTCGGGCACGTGGGCAAAATTGACCACCACCTGCTGGAGTTCGATAGCCTTGCTGAGTTCGAGGACGACGTTGAGGTCGGTGCCCGAGAAGCCGAGCCAACCGCGCGAGAGCTCGCTTATGTCGCCGTTCTCGCCATCGAAGAGGATGGTCTCCTGCTCAAAATTATAAGGAGTATTAGGCTTGTTGACGAAAGAGGCCTTCACAATGTAGTCGAAGTTGAAACGCTTGACGACGGTGAATGAAGGAGTTGACCCTTTCATGTAGGCCTTAGCCTTGACGTAGGTGGAGTTGCTGATGGTGAAAGGTTTCTTGTAGAGTGGTGAATTCTCGTTAGGAGTAGAGCCGTCGAGAGTGTAACGTATTTCAGCCTTTGGCGTCTCGGACGAGAGGGAGATGGTCATCGGCTGGTCGAAGCGATCCCTATCCTTAGAGACAATCGGCATAGGCAGAACGCTGGAGACGATGTCGGGGTACTCGACCCGCGAGAAATCATAGGGGTTGTATTCCGAGAGGTCGTAGGCACGGAGGTGCACCTTGAAATGGTACTTGCGGTCGGAGATGAGATCCTTGTCTGCCACCTCGGTGCCAGCCAGAGCGGAGCCGATGGCCGCCTGCCGATAGTCGACATTGAAAGTCCAAAAATCGCGAGACTTGATAGAGTGCCTGTCGGTGGCGTCGTAAAGATCCATGTCCGAATAGGGGTAGATGCTGAAATTGAAATTGGTGTCGAGCATGTCGACATAGAAACCGACCTCGCCGTCGTCGGCCGCGACCCAGCGCACGCCGGCGCGGTTGCCGCCCTCCTGCGGCTTGTCGTAGAGATAGAACATAGAGGATATGTCTTTCTTGTAGGAGCTGGCGACGCCCGAGGAGCGACGGTCGGCATAAGTCTCCTTGTCGAGGCCGAACCAGCTGATGCTGTCGAAGCGCTTAGGCAGGCACATCTGGATGCCCACCTTGGGCAACGACTTGATTTGCTCGAAGGCGACAAGTTCATTGTCAATCAGCACGTCGCCGGTGTGAAGAATGGCCATAGACTGTTTGACATCGAAGAGCGGAGTGCCCCCCATGTCGGTATAGCGGAGCATGGCGTCGATGCCTACCGTATTCTCGTCAATCTGCCGGCAATTGGTGGCGATGACAGACTTTTTCATATTGGAAGGCTCGACGTTGCGCCACATGCGGACGCCGTTCTTGTCGACACGGTCGTTGTCTGTGGCGGCGCGCCAGAAGTTGAGCTGAGGAGCGGACAGGAGCATCTCCTTATTATGGAAACGAAGAGACAGGATGTCGGCCTTGTCCATGTCGTAGCGGAGTTCGATATTGTCGTTGAAGACCTTGACCACTCCCCCACCCTGCTGGTTGTCGGTCTCATTGGAGAGGAATAGTTGTTCGCGGTCGTATTCGGTGATGCTCTCCTTCTTGACTTCGCGCATAGGCAGTGGGAACTCAACGACGCCGAGTTCAGTACCCTTAGGCACAGCCAGAGACTCTTTGCGCTGGCGGACAGTGAAGCGGATGAATAGTTTCTCGCCCGCATACAGAGTCAGTGCCGGCACTTTAAGCTTGAAATTCTTTGTCTCGCCAGGTTTGAGATCCACCGACACCTCGCCTTCGATGATGCGAGGTTTGAGGTTGGAGAAGATGTTGTACTCGAGCGTATAGTCATTAAGAGTGAGGAAGGACAGGAAATTGCTGACCGAGAATTCGGCGGCGTCTGGACTGATGTTGACCAGTTTGACGTCGAAGGGACGGTATATGTTGCGCAGCTCGGCGAGGTAAGGCACGGGCTTGCGCTCAGAGTCGAGCATGCCGGTGAAATGCTCGTCGGCAGCGGAGACGACATTGAAGCCGTCGAAAGCATTCCAGTATGCGGCGAAACCGCCTTGCAGCGAGGCGTTGGCGCGCACCAGTGACCACATAGGTTCGATGTTGCCATAGGAGTTGCCCTTGGAGGAGCCGAACATAGCCATGACCATGGGGCGCTGCTGTTGCTTGGCGGCAAAGAGCTTCAGGTCGTCGTAGTCGGGGTTGGAGGAGGCGATGACGTCAGTATTCTCCGAATAGCCGGCGGCGGAGAAGAGGCAAATCCTTGTCTTGTCGCGTTGTTTGATGGTGCGGTATGCATTCTCCATGCAGATGCCGTTGTCGAGGCCATTGCCGAGCGACCAGGCAATGATAGAGGGGTGATTCTTAAGGCGCTCGTACATGTTCTGCATACGAGCGATGAAGAGGTTGATATAACTCTTGTCGGTGGCGACCGCCTTTGACTGAGTGGAGAAAGGTTGCAGGTTGGCGTCGCAAACCACGTAGAGGCCCAACTCGTCGCAGACTTCATAGAAATAGGGTGCTGCGGGAGAATAGAAAGAGGTGCGTACAGCATTGATATTGTGGCGCTTCATAAGTTTGAGATCCTCCTCAACCTGCTGACGCGAGGGGGGCAGAGAGCCCTTGTCGGAATAGAAGGCATAGATAGCTCCACGAAGAGTGACAGGAGCGCCGTTGACAGTGAGGATGCCATCCTTCAGCTCCACTGAGCGGAAGCCGAAGCGGCAACCGGTTGTCTCGATGAGGTTCATCTTCTCGTCGCGCACACGCAGCACAAGAGTGTACATGTCGGGATGCTCGTCGCTCCACGGGGAGACAGCGGCGATGGAGCGTTCCAGCTTCATAGTCAGCTCGTTCTTCTTGTCGAAGACCGTCCAACGGCCCATCTTCTCGACCTGACGGCCACGAGGATTCCAGACCTCCATCTCGACATAATACTGTCCTTTCTTGCTCTCGTTAAAGAGGTTGATATTGACAGAGAGCTCGCCGAAGGAAGTCTGAGGCTGGTAGTCGGCGAGAATCTTGTAATCCAGTATATTGACTTGAGGTTTCAGGACGATGAAGACATCCGAGGTGATGCCATTCACGGAACGTGAATACTGCGACTCGAGCATGGAGCCGTCGGACAGCGCCACCACTTGAATGACGATGTTGTTGGTTTTGCCGAATTTGAGGTGTTTGGTCAGTTCGAACTCGCTCAGGTCGCGTGAGTCCTCGCTATAGCCCACGTATTCCTGATTGACCCACACATAATAGGCAGAGTGGGCCTGAAGATTGAGGTAAGCCTTGTATTCTTTCCAATCCTTAGGGACGAAAAACTCGCGATAGTAGGTGGCGACATGGTTTCCTGCTGCCGAGACGTCAGAAGGCTTGAGGAGCTTCTTGGCCATCACCGTCTTGCCGTTTTGCCTCCACGAAGCGTCCGGCACCTGAACCTTAGGCCATTCCTGAGCGGAGAATGTCTTCTGCTCCATATCGTTAGGACGGCTGCCGAAGTCATTTTTCAGTAGCATACGCCATTCGCCGTTGAGGCTGACATAGTATGGGGAAGAGGTATAGTCGTTCTTCTCGATAGCATTCTCGTCGGCGTAGGGGATGACATTGGCGCGCGGATAGAGTTTGTGCTGTTCGAAGACCTCTACGTCGTTCCATTCGTCAACGACGGGAGCGGCGACGTTGTTCTTGCTCTTCTTGGATTGTGCAAAGGCATTGCCAGCGACGGCGAATGCCAAAAGGATAGCGAGGATTTTTTTACACATGGATAGTGAAAGGCAAAAAATAAAGAGAAAAAGAGAGAAGGCGTAAGCCTTTTAGAAGTTGATGCCGAGGCCGAATTTGATGTTGTGATATAGTTCGGGCATACTGGTCACGGCGACCTGGTTGAAGCCGCGTTCGACGCTTTTAAGGTGAATCATCTGATAGCCTACGTAGACGTTGAAGCCGAGCCGGGCGGTAGCGGCGAAACGTGCGCCGGCGGAGAATCCGAAGGTTATGCCGCCTTCGCCGATACGTGTGTATTCCTCGGCCTTGTTTTTAGAGCCGAAGGGGATGGAATAGCCCAGCTGAGCGACGGTGAAAGGCGTAATCCTGCTGCGCAGGAAATGGGAGCGGAACTCCACGAATACAGGTATTTGAGAGAAAGAGCCCTCTGCATCGCTGAGATAGGAGAAGCCCAAACCGATTGCCGACTCCTTGCGCCACTGCCAGCCGGCGACGGCAGTGATGCCGTTGAGGGCATATTCGTCGACAAAGCCCACAATGATGCCCGAGACAGGGTCGAGATACTGTCCTGAGAAGTGCGAGAAATTCATCATGTGCGTATAGTCAATCACACAATAGAATCCACGCCATTTCATCTCGGTATGAGGAGGATTATGCTGTGGTGCTGGGGGTTGCTCGGCGCAGGCGAACAGAGAGACCGCAAGCAAAGAAAACAGAAGCAACGCTTTCTTCATAGTATAGAAGTTAAAGTCAAATAATCCGGAGTCGGAAAAGAAAAGAGATAAGGTGTGGCGCCCGTACTGACGGCACCACACCTTTATAGAGGAATTATTTCATCTCTTTGAGGTTGGGAGAGATGATGAGAGTGGCCTCGGTGGCTGCCTGCACCTGTTCGACGGTGAATTCAGGATTTATCTCAGTCAAGACGATGCCTTTGGGGGTGATTTCCATGACGCCCATCTCGGTGATGATCATATTGACCTGTCCCTTAGCGGTGAGCGGGAGGGTGCATTTCTTCAGAATCTTGGGGTTGCCCTTTGCGGTATGCTCCATAGCAAGGATGACCTTCTTGGCACCGACGAGGAGATCCATGGCGCCGCCCATGCCGGGGGTTTTCTTGCCAGGAATCATCCAGTTGGCGAGGTCGCCTTCTTCGTCGACCTGCATGGCTCCGAGGACAGAGACGTCGACGTGTCCGCCGCGGATGATGCCGAAGGAGGTGGCGCTATCGAAAGTAGAGGCTTCGGGGACATGAGTTATGAATCCACCGCCGGCGTTGATGAACCAGGGGTCTTCCTTGCCTTCTTCGGGAGTGGGGCCCATACCAATCATACCGTTCTCGGACTGGAGGATAACGTTGACACCTTCAGGCAGATAGTTGGGGATAAGAGTGGGCAGACCGATACCCAGATTAACGACATCGCCGTCATGCAGCTCCTGAGCTGCACGTTTAGCGATAAAGGGTTTGATTTCTTCTTTAGTCATGACTATAATTATTAGATTGATTAATTATCTATGAGACAGCGTCTGGCGATGACGCTTGAATTATTTCATGCCGCGTTTCACCATTTCCTGAGCGACAAACGAAGCCACATCGTCGGCATAGGTGTTGGCGCCGAAGCCAGCGTCATAGCCCAGTTCCTTGGCCAGTTCGTGGCTGATACGCGGGCCGCCACAAACGAGGATGATTTTGTCGCGCAAGCCCTCGGCCTCGAGCATTTCGACGAGTTCGGTGAGGTTCTGGATATGGACATCCTTCTGCGTGACGGTCTGGCTGACGAGTAGAGCGTCGGCGTGCAGTTCGACTGCCTTGGCGATGAAATCCTCGTTAGGCACCTGGCTGCCGAGGTTGTAGGCGTCAATCATGTCGTAGCGTTCCAGGCCGTAGTGACCGGCGTAGCCCTTCATGTTCATGATGGCGTCGATGCCGACGGTGTGCGCGTCGGTACCCGTCGAGGCGCCGACACAAACAATCTTGCGTCCGATATGCTCGCGGATATACTCGTCACATTCCTTCATCTCCATGGTGGTGCTTTCCACCTTTGGAACGTGAATGTTGGTGTAGTCGACAGTGTGTGTCAGCGAGCCATAGCAGTTCATGAAGCAGAATCCCTCGGTGAGTTCCTTCTGGAAGACGACGAGCGGGTTCTGCAGACCCATTTTCTTGAGCAGCTGCTTTGCTGCCGCTTCTGCCTCGGCGCCGGCAGGCACGGGGAGGGTGAAGCTGAGTTGCACCTTACCGTCGTTCATAGTATCGCCGTATGGTTTTATCTTGGTGAGGTCTAAGGTTTTGTCGTAGTCCTTAGCCTCCATTGAATACAATCCTTCGCTCATTATTGATGGTTTTAAGGTTAGAGTATCGGAATATTGTTGATTAAATGAGAGTGAGGGGTATTATTTCTTGCCTTTCATTATGGAGATGAAGGGGTTGAAGTAGTTCTCTTTCTTGACGCTGACGCCGTCGAGACCCTTGCCGCCGTTCTTTGGGCGTTTGACGTTGGCGAAGATACCCTTCTCGAGAGCCGAGAAGAGGCCTTCACGCTCCATATTCTCGAGCAGTTCGGTAGCCTTGTTGAGGACCTCTTTAGCGCGGGTGCGGATGATGCCTCCCTCTTTGAATTCCACCTCTTCGCCGATGTCCTTCATGTTGTTGAAGATGTATTTGGCGTTCTCGATAGAGAGGTAGCGGTCGCTCATGAATGGCGTATGAATAGCCTCGGTGGGCATGCCGAGGAGTTGCAGGCCCTGATGAGTCCATTGGCCGATGATGTTGAAGAGAGCGTCCTGAATGTGACCGCGGAAGATGTTGCCCGTCATAAACTTGGTAGGTGGCATATATTTTAGAGGAGCCTTTGGGAAAATCTCGCGGATCATCTGAGCCTGAGCCAGTTCGTAGAGGAATCCATTTTCGAGCATAGGATCCATCTCGAAGGCGTGCCCGAGGCCCTGTTGTTCTTCGGGCAGACCTGCGATGAGGGCCAGCTGTTCGTTGATGAGGTCGGAGGCGAGTACGGTGTGTGCCTCCTCGTAGGCGTCGGCGGTGGTCAGGTAGTTGTCCTCGCCGGTGTTGATGATGACACCAGCGAAACCGTTGATTATGCGGCTAAAATACTGGTCGATGAGCGTGCGCTGCATGTTGATGTCGCGGAAGAGGATGCCATAGAGAGCATCGTTGAGCATGACGTCGAGGCCCTCGAGGGCGCCCATGGCTGCTATTTCGGGCATGCAGAGGCCAGAGCAGTAGTTGCAGAGGCGGATGTAGCGGCCTACCTCCTCGCCGACCTCGTCGAGAGCCTTGCGCATGATGCGGAAGTTCTCCTGAGTGGCGTAGGTGCCGCCGAAGCCCTCGGTGGTGGCTCCGTAAGGCACATAGTCGAGGAGAGACTGACCTGTGGTGCGGATGACGGCGATGATGTCGGCACCCTGACGAGCGCCGGCCTGAGCCTGCACGACATCCTCGTAGATGTTGCCAGTGGCGACGATGATGTAGAGATAGGGCTTAGAGCCTTCGCCGATGGTCTTGATGTAGTTCTCGCGGCGCAGGCGGTTGTTGCGGACGCGTGTGACATTCTCGTCGACAAAAGGTTGCAGAGCCTTGGCTATATCGGCCTGCGGATGAACGGGGAGTTGAGTGATGTCGAGCTTGCCGGCGACGATGGCGTCGGCGATTTGCTGCGGAGTCATACCCGTTTCGATGATGGCATTGCCCATATAGAAGGCAACACCCTGACCGAGAAGGCCTTTAGATTTAAGATTATCAATAACGACGTTGGGCAGAGGCACCTCGTTCTCGTCGATTCCGTCAATACCCAGCAGACGGCAGATGGTGCGTTCGACAGCGACCGTAGTATATCCGTCAACGAAGTCTTGAACCTGATTTGCGATATGTCGAGCGATGCTTCTGGCATGCTCCACTTTTTCAAAATCGAGTCCTATTTTACTTTTTTGCATAGAATAACATTATAATAATATTTCACTCATTATCAAATCATATCACTCGTCGAACAGCTGGCAAAACCAACATGGAGAATGATATGAAACAACTTGCAAAGTTAATGATTTTTTGACAAATAGCCACTTTTTTACAATAAAAAATAAAAAAAAGCGGAACATCACGAGATATTCCGCTGATTGTCAGAGGTGACGACAGCCGAAAGTATTATTTCTTTTTCGTGCCTGAGGGCGATGTTGCAGGCTGTTTTTTGGCAGCCGAGACGGGCTTGCTACCCGAACCGCCTCCGGCATAAGAGGGAGACTTCTTGACGGTGGTTTTATTTGTCTTGTTTGCAGCAGGTGGCTTGGGCTTAACCTGTCTGACAGAGTCGTTTGCGACCGAGTCCTTGGAGGGAATCTTGATGTTCTTGACGGTGTATTTCTTGTTGAACTTGGAGAGGTCGACGAACCCGGCGATACCGCGTTGTTTGCCATGCTGGGTATACTGCCAGAGAGTGTACGCCACGGCAGGTTCGCGCTTGTAGTTGGCGATGAAGAAGTGGTATTTCTTGTACTTCTTGATGTCGAAGTGCGTCTTGTAGAGCTTCTCGCTGGTGTAGATCATAGGCTTAGCGCCGTACTCCTTCTCCATGAGTTCCAACAGTTTATCCACACGCTGCATGTAGAGTTTGTTGCAATGGTTGGCCTCAATGTCGAGTACTGGGACGATGTCCTGCTTGTTTTTGCCGACGACTTTCTTGAAGTTGGCGAACTGCTGATATGCGGTGGTGCGACTGCTGTATACATGATAGCTGCCGACAAGCAGGCCTGCTTTGCGGGCCTGCTTGACATTGTAGGAATACATAGGGTCGCGAATGCTGGCGCCCTCCGATGCCTTGACATAGACGAATTCTATCTTGGAGTTCTTAGCCACCTTGCTCCAGTTGATGCTATCCTGAAATCGCGACACATCAATCCCGTTCTGCGACATGGCAACGGCGGGCAAGAGCGTCAAGAGAGAGAGGATGGCAAAGTATAGAAACGTCTTCATAGAGGGATGATGTAAATCACATAGATATTTCTTCGCCCGAGGCGTTAAGGAACTTGAATTCGAACAGCGAATAGTTCTCCATCGGCTTGAAAGAGAGGCGCATCTTGTATTTACGTTGCCACTGGCGCCGAATAGACCAGAAGCCCCTTGTGAGGTAGGCGAAGAGGTAGGGGTGCATGGCGATGGTCAGCTTCTTCTCGGCCTGTGAGGAGTTGAGATAGCGCAGGTTGGACTCCATCTCGTCGACGACGGCGAAACTTGACTTGATGGTGCCTGTGCCGTCGCACACTGGGCACTTCTCCTGCACATCGACCTCGATGGCCGGACGTACGCGCTGACGAGTTATCTGCATTAGACCGAACTTGCTGAGCGGCAGGATGGTATGACGTGCCTTATCCTTCTTCATCTCGGCAGTCATCACCTCGTACAGCTCGCGTCGGTGGTCGGCCTTCTGCATGTCGACGAAGTCGATGATGACGATGCCGCCCATGTCGCGCAGGCGCAGTTGGCGTGCTATTTCCTTGGCGGACTCGATGTTGACCTGCAAGGCAGTGTCCTCCTGTCCGGTGCCCGCCTTAATGTGGTTGCCGCTGTTGACGTCGATGACATGCATGGCTTCGGTGTGTTCCACATAGAGATATATGCCCGAGCGTATGGTAACAATGCGTCCGAAGGCGCGTCGGATGTCGCGTTGAACGCCGAACTGTTCGAAGATGGGAGTGCTGAGCTTGTAATGCTTAATGATGTCGGTCTTGTCGGGAGCTATAGATTCGAGATAGGAGCGCAGCTCGTTGCAGACCTCCTCGCTGTCGCAGTATATGGTGTTGAAATCGTCGGTGAGGACGTCGCGCAGCAGTGCTGATGTGGTACCCAGTTCAGACTCAACCTTTTGAGGGCCGTTGGCAGTCTTGAGGCGTAGCGTCATGCGATCCCATTTCTCCATGAGCATGCGCAGGTCAGCGTCGAGTTCGGCGACCGACTTGCCTTCGGCGACGGTGCGTACGATGAGGCCGAAGTTGTCTGGCCTGATGCTCTGGATGAGTCGGCGGAGGCGGTTGCGTTCTTCGGAGCCTTTGATTTTCTGCGAGATAGAGATTTTGTTAGAGAAAGGAGTGAGTACCAGATAGCGTCCGGCGAAAGAGATGTCGCCCGAAAGCTTAGGGCCTTTGGTAGAGATGGGTTCCTTGGTGATTTGAGTGAGTAGGTACTGTCCGACCTTGAGAGAGTTGGAGAGGTTGCCCGACTTCTCGAAGACAGGTTCGATGGTGAAGTTTTCGAGAGTGCGTGCAGAGCGGTCGCCATTCATAGCCAGTTTGAGGTATTTGGCGACAGAGAGGTACTGAGGGCCGAGGTCGAGATAGTGCATGAAGCCGTCCTTTTCGTCGTTGATGTCGATGAAGGCGGCGTTGAGCCCCGGCATTATCTTGCGCACTTTGCCAAGGACAATATCACCCACGGCGAACTGGTTGTTTTTTTTCTCCTTGTGGAGTTCCACCAGTTGCTTGTCCTCGAGAAGAGCGATGTTTATTTCGTCAGAGAGAGCAGATATGATAAGTTCTTTGTCCATAAAATGTTACATTATGGCCAAGCGGAAGATGTCGTTTGAAAACAAAAACAAATCACACAGCACCCAAAAGGGTGTAGTGTAATTTGTTTTCGGTTTTAAGTTAGAAGCGTAAGAAGAAACAGTTGTTATTTCTTCTTATGTCTGTTCTTGCGCAAACGTTTTTTGCGTTTGTGCGTAGACATTTTATGTCTCTTGTGTTTTTTACCGTTTGGCATAATAAATAAGTATTAAAGATTATTTCGTATTGTTTTTTACGTCGTTCATGAAAGACTTAGCGGGCTTGAAAGCCGGGATGTTGTGAGCCGGGATGATGACGGTAGTGTTCTTAGAGATGTTGCGACCAGTCTTTTCAGCTCTTTTGCGGACGATGAAGCTGCCGAAGCCACGGAGGTAAACGTTGTTGCCGTCGGTCAGAGAATCCTTGACGACGGTCATGAACTCCTCAACGATAGCCAAAACAGCAATTTTCTCGATGCCAGTCTTTGACGAAATTTCGCTAACTATTTCAGCTTTAGTCATATAGTTGTATTTTTTATATAATTTGTTGGAAAAATTCGATTTGCAAAGATAATAAAGATATTTGAAAAACAATCAGTTTTTTTCATAAAATATGAATCGTGGCGTTGTCATAAATTATTATCTTACTGTTTTTGTGACATCTAAAGTATAGAAAGAATTAAATTTTCTTGTTTCTGGACTTGTGCAGGAAGAAGATGTAGAAAAAGAATGCCGCGAGAGCCAGTGAGGCGAGAGCCAGATACCAAGGAGAATTGAAGGACTCAGCGACAGAAATATCTATTTTGCCGGCATTGACGAAAGCGTACATCACGACGACAGCGGCGTTGTTGACGAAATGAGCGAAGGCGTTGATCCATATAGACTTGCCATAGACGAAAAGATAGCCGAGTGCGACGCCAAGGACGAAACGCGGCAGGAAGGCGAAGAACTCGAGATGGAAGAGGGAGAAGATGGCGGCAGTGACCCACACAGCGGCATGCTGATTGGCGAAGAGACGGCAAAGCGTCTGCTGGAGGGCGCCGCGGAAGAGGAGCTCCTCGCAGAGGGCCGGGAGGATGGCGAGGACGAGGATATTGAGGCAAAAGACGCCAGCACCGTCTCGGAGCAGTAAGCCTTCGACGGTGCGTTGAGACAGATCCTCGATGTCGCGTAGCGACTGCTCGAGGGCGGCCCAACGCTGCGGGAGATGGAAACCCTCGTTGAGGTTGCTGAGCCAGTCGGAAAGCGGGACAAGCGACAGCATCACCAGCAGGGCGCCGAGTAGCGACAGCGCCATCCGGCGGTTGCCCGCAAGCTGGAGGAAGGCGACGGGTTTATCGGCAAAAAGGAAGGCGAAGGCAAGTGCCGTGCCGGCAAAGCAGACAACCTGCGAGAAAGCCTGCAAACCAAGGCTATCGGCCTGAATGCCCATAAGGAATGCTGCTACGGAGATGCCGTTGGCGATGATGAAGAAAATGACGAAGATGAGGAAGAGTGCCAGTAGCTGCCCTCCGGGTTTAGTGTTTTCGAAAAAACGTCTCATTATATTAATTTCAATTAGTTACAAAGCTATACTGTCCTCACCTCTTTGGAGAAAACGAAAAAATAACGGACGAGAAACGACTATAGTATTTTGGGGATTTCAACAAATCAAAAAAAAGCCAGCCCGCCTGCGCGAGCAAAAACTTGTAAATCTAACAAATACGCAACGCCAACACAGCGGATAAAGCAGAAATAATAGAGGTTTCCTTTGATGTACGAAAGAGGATGAATGGGGTGGAAGATTGCTGATGTGGCGGAACGGGCAATGGGTGCCGCTGTATGGACAGCGAGAACGCTACCGCATGCATCGCTCACGAAATGAGACATGTACCGTATCGCCGAAAGACTTGCCGATGAGCTTGCGGATGTCCTTACGTAGGCCGATGATATGGCAGGGTGTACCCATTCGCACAATCTGTCCGTCGTAGGGCACGCCGTCGAAGGTGGCATGGACGGCGAGACGTCCTTTGCCGAAAAGCTTCTTGATGTCGAAAGGAACTTCCACGTAGGCGGCGTCCATGTCCTCATTCTGCAAAATCGGGGCGTCGAACTCGAACGACGGCAAGAAGAATTCAGAGTGCTTGGGAGCGGCGAATGAGCGTTCGATCATAGCAACATGCGACAGGTATTCGGGGTCGGTGAAGGCTATGGCGCCAGACGGACAGGCACGACGGCAGGCCTGGCACTTGATGCAGATGCCGTCGAATGCCGGCATCCCGTCGACGGAGCGGATGCTTCCCACGGGGCAAACATCCACACACTTGCCGCAGCGCGAACAGATGTCGGTGGCGCATGACGGCCTGGCCTTGAGGAAACCAGCTGGGGCATTGTTTGTCTTCAGCGGAGTGTAGTAGTTGTCCGGATGCGCCTCGCCGGGGACTTCTATGGTGGCTGATGTCCTGTGTCGTATCATCTCCGCCAGCGACACTGCGAAGCGGTCGAGGGCTGCGAAGTCGTCCGCGTCGGGCCGTCCGGCGCCGAGAGTGTCGCTGAACGAGTGCATCGTCACGACAGCGGCAGCGCCTACGGGCCTCATGCCGCCGGATTGCATCAGGCCTACCAGCTCGGCCAGAGCGTTGTCGAATGCGCGGTTGCCGAAGGTGACGAGAGCTATGGAGGCGTTGCCGTCGGCATGAATGGAACGACGGACAAAATCGAGTGTCTTGTTTGGAATGCGTCCAGCGTAAACGGGTGTTGCCCAAAGGATTATATCGTCTTTATCGAAGACCGGGAGCTCTTCGCGCTCAGCGGGTAAGGTGTATGAATGGAATTCAACATCGGTGCCGAGCAACCGGCCAAGTGATTCGGCGAGATGTCGAGCCACCTGCATTGTGGCGCCCGTAGGGCTGAAATAATATGTCTTGAGACACATCACAACGGATTATTTATTTTGATGAAATAACGTGCGAAAGGGGGTTTTGGTATGTACAACAGAGGAATGATGTATGACAGATAGTCGTGGCTGATTGTAAAGTTGATGCGACGGCTGGAGGCTATGACGAAAAAGGTAACGGTTAAGGATGTATTCACCGGGCGGAGGGGGTTCCTGACAGATACGGAGTATAACCGCGAAATGGAGGCTTGGAGGGCGGCGAGGAGGGGTTTGTTGCTCACTGCAGTTAATTGATTTAAGCGGTGTTCGCAGGTATACCAGGAATGGAATTCGTGGGCGAAGCGTTACCTTCGGTGACATTGCTTTGTCTCGGCAAAGTTCAAGCAAGCTTGACTCTGCGCTCGACTTTCGCAATGTTTGCTTGCGGTTTCCTTACCTTCGGTGACGTTGCTTAGGCTCGGCATAGTAAGCAAGCTTTCTCTGTTCTCGCTTGGCGCAACGTTGCTATTGTCGGGGAAATAGGACATGGCAATTTACTTTCAGTCACGTTGCTCCAATTCGGCAATGCTCAAACGAGTTTGGCATTGCGCTCAACTTCCGCAACGGTCTTGCTTGTACTTGTACATAATACTGAAATTATTGATTAAACGATTGGCCATGAGGGCCGGAATTGGAATCAAAGTATATTTTATATTATGCACCGAGTCGCCAGCAAGACCATAAAAAGAGAGCCACGGTAGGCGCATGCCTGCCGTGGCTGGAAGCTTGGTTATGTCTCCTGTGAATTTATTTTTTGACGAGTTTGAGGTAAGTGACTTTGTCGGTGTTGTCGTGATGGGTCTTGACGCGGACGATGTAGGTGCCGGAGGGGAGGGTGGAGATGTTGAGGGTGGAGGGTTTGTCGAAAGTGATAATCAATCGTCCTGTCATATCCAGCACTTCCACTGTAGCCATTTGATCACGCAGACCAAGTATTTGCACCATGCCATTCGTCGGATTGGGGTACAACGAGATGGCGGAGGGTTTGTCGACATCGCTAATTCCTACTTGGGGGCAGACTGTGATTGCATCGCTCCAGGCGCTGTTTGCTACGCGATTGCCGTCGCACAGGGCACGGACACGGAACAGGTGACATTCGTCGTCAGGCAGAGAAACGGCCAATGTGGTGTCGGATGTCTCGGCGATGGTGGCGTTGTCCCAGCTGCCCGTTTCGGGGATATAGGCAAGCTCATAGCCAGGATGACTGTCAGAACTGCTCCAGGAGAGGGTGACCGTATGACCAGCAGTCCCGTCGCTCCACAGCGAATCCACAGGGGAGCAGGGTTTC
>Ga0247610_10001849_pt1 | contig 25448 bp, 17 predicted proteins | sample 174DNAGHGhighgp2_FD_193483 | JGI IMG/M metagenome (GOLD analysis project Ga0247610, IMG submission 193483) | Sheep rumen microbial communities from Palmerston North, Manawatu-Wanganui, New Zealand - 1742 DNA GHGhigh gp2 | ecosystem: Host-associated > Mammals > Digestive system > Stomach > Rumen...
GCTAAACTCTTTGCTTTGCAAGACAAGGCGTATGCTGAATGATATTTAAATAAGAAAGACACCCTTTCGGATGTCTTTTTTTTGTTGCTCAACCAGGACTCTCGCTTGCGCTAAGGCTCATGTGACTGCGGGCAAAGCCCTTGTAAAACATTTTCGCCTTGCGCTACGCTCTCCCCAAAAATTAAAATTTTCGGGGACCCCATAGAAGGTGGGTTCGAGTCCTTGATATAAGCAAAAAAAGAAACAACCACCAGAAGGTGATTGCTCTTTTTTGTTGCTCAACCAGGACTCGAACCCAGACAGACAGAACCAGAATCTGTAGTGCTACCATTACACCATTGAGCAGCTTGCATTGACACTTGCGTGACTGCGCGTTTCACGCTTGTATAACGCTCCGTGTCATGCTACGCTTTCCCCAAAAATTGAAATTTTCGGGAACCCCGAGAACTTCGTTCTTTGAAAAAAGCGTGCAAAGGTACTGCTTTTTTATGATATGTGCAAATATTTTCGCAATTATTTTACAAAAAAATGCAAAATAGGTGCATTTTAGCAGTGCTTGATGATATAATACGGTATATTGAGCGCCTCTATCTCCGCTTCGTAGCGTGCAAAAAGTTCTTGGCGTATCTCCTCCGAACTGTTGTACCTTGCCGGATCCGGTTCCCAAGGAATATCCGGGTAAGTAAGCAGATACACGTCCATCGGATAGCGGATTATCGCCTCATTCAACCAATCCGGTACTTGCCCGAAGGCATAGTCGAACCAGACTTTCGTTACGATAAGATCGGTGTCGAAGAAATAGACCGGCTTCGCCTGACAGACCGCTTCGCTGTTAGACCGTTGCACTGACAGACCGGCTTTGCCTGTTAGACTTTTTATCTGTTCAATCTGATGGCGGGCAATCTCGCATAGTTCGTCATAGGAGATATCGCGTGAGCCTTTGTGCTCCACGTACTCGCGCGCGTACTCGGGCACGTACGTTCCTTTATATCTTTTGGACAAATAGCGCGCCAACGTACTCTTGCCGGTACTCTCAGGGCCTATGATAGCGACTTTGAACATGGGTTTAGCGGGTGAGCATCAGTTTGAGGTTGATACCTACGTTATCCGCCTTGACAGGGTAGGAGGATGAGATGAGCGGCGTTGTGCCCTGATGATCATAGAAAAGCTGGATATTGATTTTCTGGCTCAGTACGTAGTCCGCACTCACCTTGATTGCAAACACCTTATTTCCCGACGAAGCCTGTGTCAGGCCTTCTTCAATCTTACGCAGCAGCATCTTCACATCCTTATAGGAGAAGTCCACTTGCAGTTTGAGGTCATTGCTGACGCGTTTCTCGCTACCGTCGCGCCGCTTGGAGATAAAGCCGAGGTTCTTAATCGTATAACCACCTCCGACGACGTACTCGTTCGTATGACCTTCGGTCAGTTGGATGGATGTCACATTGAGCGTCAGGTTACGTTGTTTGCGATATTCGGCTTTGAGGTTGAGACTATTCTTCATCGTGAGGTTGAGTCCGATGAGCGGCGAGAAAGCCTCCGTGAGCGAGACATTGCTGATGTCATATGCCGAACTGGGTTGCGGCATGTCTGTAGTCACGTCACGCACGAAACCGACCTGTTTGTTCTCGTTCACACCTACCCATGTGGAGTAACTGCCGAACGAACCGATAGCGTACTTACAGGTGTACGCATGGGTGAGGGTAACGGATTTGAAGTGGTCTTTTATCCACGGCAGTTTGCCTAATCCATCGAAGGTGACGGACCAGTTAGGCAGCATGCTTAATATGCCCATGAAGGGGTTTAGACTGATCTTATTCGCACTTCGTCCGGTGTAGGCCGCAAGGAAGGCAGGTACGAGCACATCCGCGGAGCTGTTGCTGATGCGTCCGTGTACTTTCGGGTCGTATTTCTTGCCCGCCATCGGTGTTCCGCTCAGGAAGCCTCCGTCCGGTATGGTGACGCCCGTATATTGGTCTTGCACACGTTCCGTAAGGGTCTTTCTATTCTCCAGGAACTGCTCGAAAGCACTATTGGCAAAGTTCTCCTCCTGTTTGCCTACGCGGCTGAACATGGTTCCTATCGCCACCTGGGTGATGTTATACGATCCGGTGGTGGTCTCCTGCGGCGTGCCGTAACTGGAGATGATAGAGGTGGACGTAGCCATATATCGCTTGCCGTTCAATTGGATCTTCAGTCCGGGCAGCGGTTCAAGTGTCAGTTTGACGTCAATATCGGAAGTGTGCGCCCGGATGGATGGCTGCACGACAGAAGTGTCGGCAGAGAGCCAATGATGCTTCATGGCGCGCTCCATCATGTTATCCGGAATGAAACCGAATGCAAAATCAAAGCCCGGTGCGTATGCTCCGTCCACTCTGCGCTGACCCATGAAGCCTGCTTCCGGCATGAAGCCCGTCAATGTCATCGAGTTGGTCTCACGATACGTGATCTGCAGGCGGCGTATCATCGTACCGAGGTACGCAAACATATCGCCTGTGATCTGCGCCGGTGTGCGCTCGTTCGGGTCTTTGGTGGACACGGTGATAGAAGCGTTAGGGCAGTCCACTTTCGAGGTGATGTTGACTTTCGTATTATCGACGGACTTGAACGAAACAGGAATCTTCTTTCCCGCCGAGTCGGTCACGGCAATATTGAGCATCTCGCTGTTGAGCCGGTGGGTTACTTCGACGGCTTCGCCTTTCTTGAGTGCCACGGTCTGGGTGTATGTTTTGGGTTTGAAATTCCTTTTCCCTCCTCGTCCTGAGTAACGCTGCGTCATCTGCTTCCAGTATTTCGATTGACCGTACCAATTCTCGAAATTGATGCCTCCGTCCACTTGCCATGATTGGGTTGAACTGACGGTATTCCCCATGTCCTCTCCCTCCATCGTGGATGCTGTGCGGGTCCAATTATAATTGGCGTTATAGGAAGCGTTCGCCGTGAGTGCATCCATATACGGGATGCGGTTGAGCGGTATATTCCAGCTGGCGGTGAAAATCTGCTGGTAAGCGTACGGTTTGCCCCAACGACCCAACGAGCGCTTGATGGTGTCTTTCCATGCTTCGTACTTGTCATGGTTGAACTCGGCATCAAAATAGCGGTCGGTCAATATCTCCGGCGTATATTTGCCTTCATCAATAGTAGCGTTGTACGAAGACTGGAAACTGAACTTCATGTTCTTGGTCAGGTCGTATTTGAAGTCCACGTTTCGATCCCATGTAAAGTCCTTGCTGAAGGTAAGATCCATATTATTCCCGGCGTCACCGGTCAAGTCGCGCATCTTCATATGGCTGAATGTGCGGTGCATATTCGTATTAAAGCCCCATGACTGCGGCAGATAGTAGAAGTTCAGTTCTTTAAGTACTTTGACTTTCTGCACCTTCTCCACTTTTCCGAACGGCTCCCAAGGTTGCGGGTTGAAGTTATACGCATATTGGAAGCTACCCTTATGGTCGGTGGTGTAGTTCGTTTCCATTTCGGGCGAGTGCTCCGCTTGTTTGTTGTAGGACGCGGAGATGGCGAAGTTCGCCGGGTCGTAGAACATATCTTTCTTCTTGGAGTGGATATCCACTTTCAGGTTCGATACCGAGAAGGACGTGGACTCATGGACCGTATTGGTCATCTTCTTGATCGAGTCTTTCTCGGCCTTGGAATCGTAGGTGCTCAAGGTCTCGGATAACTTGACATCGGTATCGAGCGGGTCGTACTCAGGAGTCGTCACCTCTTTGCTATATGCCACATAAAGCGGCATCTGTATCTTCGCCGGTTCCGGGAACAGACGTCCACCTTCGAGTGCCGCACTCACGGATATCTGGTAGAAATTATCCATGTTACGATCCATGACGTTGGACTCAATCGATCCATAGCCGGCGGTCTCCAGATGTCCGGCAACGTTGACTTGTGCTATGTCGCTGATAGCGAGCGAAGCGTTTGCCATGGCCGCTACACCGCCTTTCTCGTTGAACTGGCTGAGACGAAGCTCATTCACCCAAACCTCGCCGCTTGCCTTATGCTGGCCGTTGTTACGGACACCAATCATGATGGTGGATATCTCTTCAAGGGTCGGATTACCGAGCACCGTGATTTTATTTTGCGGTTTGTCGTTCGCTTCATCGTATGTGACGTACGGGATCGTGTTTCCGACTCCTTCGTTGCCGGCTCTCCGGGCTTTATTACGGGACGTCTTGGCGTTGGTGAAGACAGACAACGGGAAATCAAACATATTCTCTTCCGGCCATACCTTGGCACGATCGACTTCCGACTCGTTGTTGTACATACCCGGTTGGGTCAGTTTGAGCGGAATCTCATATTCATAATAGTTATTCCGCAAGTCGCTACCCATTCGGATAAAGCAGGTCAGGTCGTCATCCTTGAGGTTGGGGTCCAGATCGCTCAGTTTCTCAGCATGGACGAACATCTGCAGGTTCTTATACTGCCGCATGTCATATCCTGTGTTCTTGTACATCGCTCGCGCGTCATGTGGCGCGAGGTTGGAGACGCGGAGTACCATCGCCTGCTCGTTCTGGGCGATGAGTTGTGCTTGTCCAGGGTCCGTCTGGCGGCTTACACCCGGCGGCAGGACGTAGTTAATCGGCGTGCGGGTGCTGTTCTCTTCGATATTGACGGTCTGCACATCGATAGCTCCGGTATTCGTTTCCAGTGTACCGACAGGCGCCAAGTCACGGGTGTATTGCCTCCATTCGCCGCGCACGAGATCCAGCGTTGCAAAACGGAGGTATGCTTCCTGTTCGCAATCCGTCATGTACATACGCATGAAACGAATCGATTTCCAGTTACGGATGGCACCTACGCGTTGCATGGTAGCGCTGTCACCGCGGAGAGGAATCTTAAACTGATACCATGCTACATCCACCGTCTCACCGTTACGAAGCGTTACTTTGCGTATTTTCTTCTCCGTAATATGCTGTTTGCCTACTTCCAGCATATCCCACCGAAGACGTACCTTGTACTCATAGTATTTTTCGTACTCATTGAGGGTGTTATCGAGGTTGATATCTTCTACATCCGGCGTGAGGGTGGCGGCGGTTCCGTAACTCTCGGACTGCTGTTCGGTGGCCGGTGAGTTACCCTGTGTACCATTGTAATGTTTATAGCGGTTGAGGATGGATACTTCCTGATCATCAAAGTCCGTACCGCGGTAGAAATGGAAGTTATCTCCGGCAGGGTCATTGAGCGGCGAGAAAGCATCTCTTGCCCAACGCGAGAGTACATCTGCGTTCATCTTCGCCCGCAAGGTATCCACATAACTGCGATAAGCCGGCCATGTCTTCTCTTGGTCGTCATTCAATCCGTCGAGACCGATATCCTGTTTCTCGCGTGAACCGGTTTCGTTGCTGAAGGCGGTAACGGTACTGGTCGTACGCGGTATACGTCCCCAGAACGAATTCTCTACGCGTCCTTCGTCGGCATCGGAGACAGGCATACCGTGCTCAAACGATTTCTTACCGTCCCGCAAGATATCTTCGCTGATATCACCGAGGTTGAAGTATAAGTAACCGAGGTCGTAGTGCTCCGGATCCGTCAGTTCCGGGTTAGTAAGTGTAGGATCCATCAGCCAGAACTGGATATACTCGATGTTGGCTTTCTCGAAGTCGGTCGTCTCCAACCGGCGCATCATACCTCCCCAACGTGTTTTTGGGTTGGTCAGTTTACCGTCGGGTCCGAGTTCTTTCGCGCTGATGTTGTATTGTCCGCGTTCCTCGGGATAATAAGCGAGGTTGAGTACCGGCAGTTTGGTATCCACGTTGCTGGCTTCCTGCCGATTCGGGTAAATCTCGTCCTGATAGACGATACGGGTACGATGGTCGCTGAGGGCTGCTAGGTCATTACGGATATGGTCGGGCGTGTTCGTTTGCGGATAGCCGAAGATAGGATCGACGCTATACCAGGCCAGGTGGGCACGGTTCTTATTATATGACGCCGTATCCTTTGGGTTGAATCCCGCTGCGTCCAGTAGTTTCTTAGGCGTGGAAGCCAGGAACCAGTAACTTGGATAATGTACGTCAATATTGGTCGTCGTACTCTCGAAATCGTCAATATACGCCGTTCCTGCCGTACCTACGTCACGGGTATGACCGGGAATGAGGTGGGCAAACTCGGCATTGATAGAGAAGGTAGAAGGAGCCGTTGCTGTTACCCAAGGAATCTTATCCACGGCATTGGTAAGCCATTGGAGTTCCGTCTTCCAACTGGCGTTGACACCCCATATGGTGTTTGCCAAAGGCTCGGAGCCCATATTCACTTTGGTTGTGAGCGGTCGCTCGCGCAAGTGCATGATGGTACCGCCGACTACGAGGTCTTTGGTGAACTCATATTCGAGGTGGGCCCCGAAGAGTGACTTACGCTGCATGAAGAAATTGTTCTGGCTCTCGAGTTTAACATCTACATTCGTGCCGGACTCCAAGATAGAGGTGTTGAGAATTGTCACCGTTCCCATGGTGTAGTCCACCGTGTAGTCCACGTTCTCGACGAGGGTAGCACCTCCGGCTGTGACGGTAACCGAACCGCGTGGTACATTCATCGCTCCGAGACGTATCTCACTACTGTTCGTTCCTTTGTATTTACCGGTCAGGCGGAATTTATTCTTCTCGCTCATCTCCTGCGCTACCACCAAGGTGGAGTCGTATAGTTCCTGGAAGCAATATTTCTTCGCAAGCGCGGTTCCTTCGCCGCCTAACTGTTTGGCCAAATGGCTACCGAAAGGTTCCAGCACAGGGAAGATGATCTTACCCGTAGCCGATTGAATGGTAAGTCCTTCGACAAAGTCGAACCGTCCATCCGGCGATGCGTTGTGTTTCTGGTCAAGTCGGTCCAAGTTCATTACCCGAATGAGCTGCTTACCATTGATAGGTCCTTCAGAGAGGTACTGCATGTCGGTACCGACAGAGTCATTGCGGTACATGACGTACAGTTCGAACTTATCGGAGTTGATGCTGGTGGCGCCGAGTGAGTACACGTTTTTCATCATCAGGTCCCATGTGCCTCGTCCTTTTTGCGAAGGAGCATTAGCACTGGATTTCAGCATCTTCATTGCCAATGCATTCGGCGTGCGTAACTCTTCGTTCGCATCGGTAGAGAACTCACCGACCTGATAAACCTGACCGTTATACGTATATTCGTAGGCTACGGCGAGTACCTCGTCCTGGTTGAGAGCTGATTTGAGGGAGATGAAACCGAGGGCACTATTCAGTGTATATTCGCTGCTGGTCAGCAGTCGTGCCGACTCAATCTTCTCATAGTCCACGCCTCCTTCCATGCCGTTAAGACCATCCAAAGAGGTACTGGTCTGGTCAATCTGTCGGAAGTTGGTGGATTGAATATCGGTGTATAGCGTGTTGGTCTTGTTATCGGGCGCCGGTTTCTGATCCACTCCCCAGTTGAGTTGGGTATGCTTGCTGGTTTCACCAAGGTCGGTGAAGGCAACGATATTACGTGCCTGATCATACGTACCGCGCTTATTGGTAATCCACACTTCGATCTTGTTTATCTGTGCACCGGAGGCGATATACGGCACAGTGGACATCGCTTTTTCAAAGTTATCACGGAAGAAATGGGAAAGGAAGAAATGCCGGTTCTCGTCGTAGTTATCTCCGGCGATATCGAACTTGGACATCTGGGCACCTCCCTGACTGCTGACAGACTGCGCTTCGCTGTTCTGCTGGCTGATGAGGGCTTGGATCTTGAACTTTCCGAACTTGAGGTTAGCCTTGATACCAAAGAGTGCCTGGCTGCCTCGGATGAGGGATGACGGCAGATCCATCGTTACGTTTCCGGCTTCGATGGACTGGATGATATCGTCTTCCTCGCCTTTATAGTTGATTTTGATATTTTGCTGGTCGAAGGAGAAAGAGGCCTCCGTATTGTAGGACATGTTGAAGTTCAACCGCGTACCCACCTTACCCTGTATGCTCGCCTGAATTTTCTCATCGAAATCGAAGATGTTATTATTGCGCGCGCGTGGCGTAAGCGAAGGATTGGCAATATACTGATGCTTGAATCCGAAGAGCAGTTCGGCACTACCTTGCATCTTGAGTTGCACACCTCCGGGACCGAATACTTTGTCAGCAGGACCAATGTTGAACTTCATGTCGGTGATGTCGAACTTGCGTTCGTTATTATGTTCCACCTCACCGATTTTCTGCTGCCAGTATTTATGCATAATCTGTCGCTCGGCGTACTGGTTGTACTCCTCCTGCGTGAGCATGTATGGTGTGGTAATCTCGTTCTCGCCGAGGCGGGTACGTATGATATAGGTGCCTGATTCGGGTTGATACTCCACGGTGGTGGTGATATTTTCCGGATCGTTGAGGTCCATGGAGGAGTGAGGCTGAGTCAGTTCACCGTAGTTCTGCGCCCCCAGTTGTTTGACGTTCGTCGGCGCCCAGAAAGCACTATCTGTTTCGGTCACAAAATCGGCTACATCTTCCGGTGTGAGAGGTTCATCGCCTGTCTGCGCCTCTGCGGCGTTATTGGCCCGTGTTCGAGCTGCCCGAGCGGCTTCCTGCCGTTCTTTCTCCGCTTGTTCCGCACGTTTTTCGGCTTCCCGTTCTTCTTTCTCTTTCGCTTTCTGTGCCCGCTCTTCCGCCACCAGTTCCTTCAAGGTCTTAGGCCTCTGACGAAGCGGTGCCGTCTCCGGTGTGGAGGGCTCTTGCGCTACGATAAGGAGCGGAAGCAACAGGAAGATTACTATGTGAAAGAATTTTTTCAAATGATTCGAATATCGGGGTATTACAGCATTTTAAGTGCCTCTCGGATGACGGCTTCCACTTTGAGGGTGGGGTCGGCTTTGAGTATCTTATCTACTGCTTTTGCACTCGCGTTCGCCGGGAATCCGAGCATGGTAAGCGCACTGACGGCTTCCGTTTTGGTACCGTTCTCAGCTTCTTCGAAGGCCATCGGCAGTTCAGTAGGATCACCACCCATGTCGAGTTTGATGGCTTTGTCTTTGAGATCCACGATGATGCGTTGTGCCGTTTTGGGACCAAGACCTTTCACTTTTGCCATTCCTTTGGAGTTGCCCGTAGCGATGAGCATTCGCAGTTCTTCTCCGGAGAAAGCGGACATGATCATACGTGCTGTGGCGGCACCTACGCCGCTAACCGTCATCAGCAGTTCGAACAGTTGTCTTTCCGTTCGTACCGTGAAACCGTATAACTCATGGGCATCCTCGCGGATCACCTCCGTGATGAATAACTTCACTTCCTTCTCTTCGCAGCCCACCAAGGCCGAATAAGTAGGTAACGTGATAGCGATATAATAACCCACACCAGCCGCCTCTACGATAGCCGTCGTAGGGTTCAAATCCGTCAATATTCCTTTAATATATTCAATCATAACACACAAAAAGCCCGCAAAGATACAACAATTTTTTTAAATACACAAGTGCGCGCGCTTTTTTATCAAAAAAAGTGCTCTTTTTCGTAAATTTTCCAGTTGATGTTTTGGAGATTCAATTATTTGTAGTATCTTTGCACGCTAAATTAGGTATACTATGCAACGAACGGAAATATCGACTTTAGGTGAGTTTGGATTGATAAAGCATTTAACCGGAGATTTGAAACCGGTTCAGCCGAGCACTTTGAAAGGAGTAGGGGATGATTGTGCGGTGATGGACTTTGGGAAAGTACAAGGGGACAAAGTACAAAGTACAAAGGACTTGCGGGTGCTGATGACAACGGATATGCTGTTGGAAGGCATTCATTTCAATCTGGAGTACGTGCCGCTGAAGCACCTGGGTTACAAGGCGGCGGTGGTTAATTTCTCGGATATCTATGCGATGAACGGTACACCGACGCAGATCACGGTAAATCTGGGTATCAGTAAGCGGTTCTCTTTGGAGGATATAGAGGCTCTCTACGCGGGCGTGCGTCTGGCGTGTGAGCGCTATGGAGTAGATATCGTAGGCGGCGATACCTGTGCGTCGATGACCGGCCTGACCATCAGCATCACCTGTCTGGGCGTGGCGAAAGAGAAAGATATTGTCTATCGCAACGGCGCAAAATTGAATGACCTGATTTGCGTGAGCGGCAACCTCGGTACGGCGTATATGGGATTGCAGTTATTGGAAAGAGAGAGGATAGTGGGAGACGACAAGAAAGCCCAAGATGCTTTTGAAGGCAAGGAATATTTGTTGGAGCGGCAGTTGAAGCCTGAAGCAAGACGCGATATCTTAGAGGCGCTGCGCAAAGCCGGCGTTAAACCCACGGCGATGATGGATGTGAGTGACGGTCTCTCGTCGGAACTGATGCATATATGCTCGCAGAGCGGCGTAGGATGCTGCATCTATGAGGACAAACTGCCGATCGACTATGAGGCGGCGGCGCTGGCGGAGGAGATGAATCTGAATATCGTCACTTGTGCCCTGAATGGCGGCGAAGACTATGAACTGCTCTTCACCTGTTCGCTTGACGACTACGAGAAACTCATTCCTATCGAGGATCTTTATATCATCGGTCATATCACCAAACCCGAATACGGCTGTAACCTCATCGGCAGAAACGGTGAAGAGTTGGCGCTCAAAGCGCAAGGGTGGAACGCGTTTGGGAGTTAAAAATTGAAAGTTGAAAGTTGAAAATGATTAAATTTTCTATAATTATACCGGTTTATAACCGGCCGGATGAAGTGGAGGAACTGCTGGCGAGTCTGACCAAGCAGACCGACAAAGACTTCGAGGTACTGGTCATCGAGGACGGCTCGAGTGTGCCGTGTGACGCCGTATGCAAGCGTTACGAGAAAGAACTCGACCTGCATTATTACTTCAAACCCAACTCGGGGCGCAGCGAGACGCGTAATTACGGTATAGCACGTGCAACCGGCGATTGGTTCATTATCTACGACTCCGATGTTATAGTGCCGCCGCAATATATCGCTACGGTGCGGGCAGAGCTGGCGAAACAACCGGAGGTAGATTGCTACGGCGGACCGGATGCCGCGGACGACAGTTTCAGCGATGTGCAGAAAGCCATCAACTACTCGATGACTTCGATCATGACCACCGGCGGCATCCGGGGTGCTACGAAAAACAAAAAGAAATTCTCGCCGCGCTCCTTTAATATGGGTATCTCACGTCGTTGTTTTGAGACCGTAGGAGGGTATAAGAATATGATCGGCGAAGACATAGACCTCTCTATCCGCATCCAGCAGGCAGGGTTCGAGACCACCCTTATCCCCGAGGCCTACGTCTATCATAAACGCCGCGTGGACCTGAAGAAGTTCTTCCGGCAGGTGAATACGTTTGGTAAAGGCCGTGTCCTCTTGGGCGAACTGCATCCCGGTTCACTCAAACCGGTGCATCTGCTGCCGGCTGCGTTTGTGATAGGTCATATAGGACTCGTCTTGGCAGCAATCGCGTTATTGGTCATCAGCCTTGTGACGGAGGCTTTCAGCCCGTGGTGGGCGATGCTCTGTCTCGCGCCTATCGCGTTATTTGTGATCGGCGTCTTCTGCGAGTCGCTCGTCAAGAACAAATCGCTCAAGATCGCCTTCCTCTCCATCGCCACGGCTTATATTCAGACCTTTGGTTACGGAACGGGTTTCCTCGGCGAGTGCATCAACCATAAAGCCCGTAAAGCTAAACAGGAAGAGCTTTACAAATGATGAAATGATAAAATGATGAAAATGATAATATGAAAAAGATTTTAGTTACAGGAGGTGCAGGGTTCTTGGGTTCGCACTTATGCGAAGCGCTGCTCAAACAGGGGAATGAAGTGATCTGCATGGACAATTATTTTACGGGCAGCAAGTCGAATATCATTCATCTGCTCAACAACCCCTATTTCGAACTCTATCGCCATGATGTGACCATGCCGGCACACGTGGAGGTGGACGAGATATACAATCTGGCTTGCCCTGCTTCTCCTATCCATTATCAGTATGACCCTATCAAGACCATCCAGACCTCTATCATGGGTGCGATCAACATGTTAGGAATCGCTAAACGCACTGGAGCCAAGATCCTTCAGGCTTCTACCAGTGAGGTGTACGGCGACCCGCACGTACATCCGCAACCCGAGGAGTACTGGGGTAACGTCAACCCGATCGGTATCCGGTCCTGTTACGACGAGGGCAAACGCTGCGCGGAGACGCTCTTCTTCGACTACCATCGTCAGAACAACGTCCGCATCAAGGTCATTCGTATCTTCAACACCTACGGTCCGAACATGCACCCGAATGACGGTCGTGTCGTATCGAACTTCATCGTTCAAGCTTTGAAAGGCAAGGATATCACGATTTATGGCGATGGAAGTCAGACCCGTAGTTTCTGCTACTGTGATGACCTTATCCGCGGTATGATTGCGATGATGGGTACTCCGGATGAGATCACGGGTCCTATCAATCTGGGTAATCCGAATGAGTTTACTATCAAGCAATTAGCAGAATTGGTGATTGAGTTGACGGGCGCTAAATCGCAGATTATCTATGAGCCGTTGCCTTCTGATGACCCGACACAACGTCAGCCAATTATTGACAAAGCAAAGGCCATCTTAGGCTGGGAACCGACAGTACAACTACGCGAAGGATTAGTGAAGACGATTGAATATTTCGACAAGAAATTAGCGAATGAAAAATAACAGATCACAGATATCAGATCTCAATCCATCGGTAAAACTCTTCTTGACCGATGTGGACGGCTGTATGACCGATGGAGGTATGTATTACACCGCTGAAGGCGAGGTGATGAAGCGTTTTTGTGTGTATGACGGTATGGGTATGGTTTGTCTGCAGCAGGCAGGTATCCCTTGTGGGATTCTGACCTCTGAGAACTCGCCTATTGTCAAGGCGCGTGCAGAGAAACTCAAATTGAAGTACCTGTATCTTGGAGTGGGGAGTAAAGTGAACGCTGATTGTCTGACCAAGTTGCAAGCTGCACAACAGATATGCGACGAGTTGGGAATCGGGATGGAAGAGGTTTGCTTCGTGGGCGATGATATCAATGATGTGGAGTTGCTGAGCAAGGTGGGTTATCCGTGTTGTCCGCCTAATGCACGTTCGGAAGTAAAATGTGTTCCGGGAATCCGTGTGTTGAAGACACCGGGTGGTCAAGGTGCAATTCGGGAAATAGCCGACGCAATACTCGCAGAGATGGGAAATTGTTAATGCATTATTAAAAATGGAAGACAAATCGATTATTAGGAAGGCGGCGGAGTGTCTCAGACAAGAGGCTGATGCGATAAAGAACCTCATCCCTCGTTTGGGTGATGATTTTATTCGTGCCGTGAAATTGATTCGTGACTGCAAAGGAAAAGTGGTGGTAACAGGTGTCGGAAAATCCGGGCATATCGGATCGAAGATTGCCGCCACACTGGCAAGTACGGGTACGCCGGCATTCTTCTTGAATCCGCTGGATGCTTATCATGGTGATTTGGGCATGTTGGGCTCGGATGATCTGTTGCTCGCTATTTCGTATTCGGGTGCGACGGAAGAGTTATTACGATTCTTGCCGCTTATTCAGGACAAGCATATTCCGATTATAGGCATGTCGGGCAATCCGTCTTCACTTCTCGCGCAAAATGCGGACGTACATCTGGATATCTCGGTAGAGCGTGAGGCCGACCCGTTGAATTTAGTTCCTACTTCGAGTACTACGGTTACATTGGCTTTGGGCGATGCGCTGGCTTGTGCTCTTATTGAAGCGGCTCATTTCCAACCGACTGATTTTGCGATGTTGCATCCGGGCGGAGACCTCGGGCGTAAGTTATTGGCTAAAGTGGAGGATGTGATGTTCTCGGAAAACCTGCCCATCGTGACTCCTGACTCTCCGATGAGCGAAGCTATTCAAGTGGTGACCAGCGGTAAGTTAGGTTTGGGTGTCGTTCTCAATAATACTACGCTGGTGGGCATCATTACGGATGGTGATATCCGTCGGGCGATGCAGCGTCTTGGAAAGGCTTTCTTCGATGCGAAAGTAGAGCAGATAATGTCTCGTAACCCTAAAACTATCAATCAAAACGCGAAGATTGTAGAAGCCGGTGAGACGATGAATCACTATTCGATTCACTCGCTGATAGTGGTAGATGAGCACGAGCGTGTTGTGGGTGTGATAGACTCGTTCTCCTGCTTGCCGGGTACGCGTTTCTATCATTGAGGGTAGGAGATCGTAAGGGCAACAACCAAAGAATAACTAAAGAATAACTAAAGAATAACTAACGATTGGAATGGAATTGATCTTTGGTTGTTGGCTTTGGTTGTTAGAAATTGGAGATTGGTGATTGAAAAATGACATGAGACAATTGAGATAGTTGAGACAGTTCTTAGCCGCAAGGACACGATTATTTGAGATAGTTGGAGAGAAAGTGTCTCAAGAGTCTCAAGAATCTCATGCAAAAAAACGACATGACAAAGTTGACAAAGTTGACCAAGTGAGGTTCACGAATTAACTGAATTAAACGAAAGTTGGTCAAGATGGTCAAAATGGTCATGCAAATTTTTAAGTCGGATAGCATCCGACACAACGGACATAGAAAAAAAAGATTTGGCACAGTTGACACAGTTGGCACAGTTGATGGAAGTGTGCCAAGAATGCCAAGAGTGTCATGCAAATTTTTTAGAAAGAAACTAAATAGGTTGATAGATGCAAGCAATTATTTTAGCGGCTGGTATGGGGAAACGCTTAGGCGAATATACCCAGAATAATACGAAGTGTATGGTGCGTGTCGGAGGCGAGACGCTTATTGAGCGCGTGTTGGGGCAATTGGACAAGCTTCACCTGAGTCGTATCATTATCGTGATCGGATACAAAGGTGCGGAACTGAAGGAGTATTTATCAACAATTTCAATACATACGCCTCTGAAGTTTGTGGAGAATCCGATTTTCGACAAGACAAATAATATCTACTCTTTGTATTTGGCGAAGGACTATATGCGCGAGCAAGACACTTTGTTATTGGAGTCGGACATTATCTTGGAGGATGCCGTATTGACTAAATTAGTGAATCATCCCTATCCAGATTTGGCGCTAGTGGATAAGTACGAGAGTTGGATGGATGGTACGGTAGTGACGATAGATGAGGAGAATCGTATTCAGCGCTTTATACCGAATAGTCAGTTCCGCTACGAAGAGATACCGGACTATTACAAGACGGTGAATATCTACAAGTTCTCGCAGACTTTCTCGGAGCATATGTACGTGCCTTTCTTAGAGGCCTATAGTGCGGCTTTGGGTAATAATGAGTATTATGAACAAGTACTGCGTGTTATTACAATGTTGGATAACTCGACATTGCGTGCGCTCCCGTTGGAAGGCGAACAATGGTACGAAATAGACGATGTGCAGGACTTGGATATTGCAGAGTCGATTTTTACTGATAAACAATATGACTTATTGGCTTCGCGTTACGGAGGTTATTGGCGTTATCCGCACATGTTGGATTTCTGTTATCTGGTCAATCCTTATTTCCCGAATCAACGCTTGCGCGATGAATTGGCTGCTAGTTTTGATAGGTTATTGACCGAGTATCCTTCTGGACAACGTATCAATAATCTGCTGGCAGCCAAAGATTTCGGAGTAAAACAAGAATATATCACAGTTGGTAATGGCGCTGCGGAACTCATTAAAGCGCTTACTTCGCAGATGTTAGGTAAAGTCGGTATCGTTCGTCCTACCTTTGAGGAATATCCAAATCGTTTAATGCCGGAACAGGTAGTTGTATTTACGCCAAGAAAGAAAGATTTCCGCTATACAGCCGATGACTTAATGGCATATTTTGCTGATAAGCAGATATGGTCGTTAGTGTTGATTAATCCGGATAACCCTACAGGCAATTATATTCCTTATGAGGATTGTTTGCGTTTGGCGGAATGGTGTCAATCGAAACAAATCAAGTTAATAATTGACGAGAGTTTTATAGACTTCTCAACAGAGCATCCTACGTTCTTTGCAAACGATATTCTGGAATCATATACTAACCTCATTGTGATGAAGAGTATCTCCAAATCGTATGGTGTACCGGGATTGCGGTTAGGCGTAATGGCTTCATCCGATACGAAACTGATGTTTGCCGTTCGCACCAAACTCAGTATATGGAACATCAACTCTTTTGGAGAGTTCTTTATGCAGATATTGGGCAAATACGAGAAACCCTATAAGCAGGCAATGGATGAGTTCCGTGCCGAGCGAAGCCGTTTTGTGGCAGAACTGCAAACTATCCCATACCTACGTGTTCTGCCTACCGAGGCTAATTATGTGCTATGCGAAGTGAAGTCTTCTCATTATCCCCGCGAGTTGGCTGTACGGCTTTTGCGCGAGCACATGATACTAATCAAGGACTGCACAAACAAATGCGGTGCTCCGTTCATCCGCCTTGCCGTCCGTGACACGAAGGATAACAACCGACTGATTGAAGCATTGAAAACACTATGAGATTGATTACTAACTGTGATATAGAAGCATTAGGTATTTCTCCACGCGAGTGCGTAGAGTGGGTACGAGAGTCTTTCTGTATGAAATATGAGGCGCAGTTACCTGCAAAAATCAGTATTCATCCACAGGGCTCGGACTTTTTTAATACGATGCCTTGTTTGCTGCCAGAACGATACAGCCGTTTTGGAGTAAAAGTCGTGTCACGTATCGCTGGAAAGAAACCATCATTGCACTCAGACCTTTTGTTATATAATTCACAAACGGGCGAACTGTTGGCCTTGATGGAAGCGGACTGGATTACTCAAATGCGTACAGGTGCTGTGGCCGCTTTGGCAATAGAGACACTACAAAAAAATAATGCTTCAACGTGTTCTTTTATCGGATTAGGTAATACGGCCGACGCAACGATGTCTTGCCTTCAAGCCATTCTGCCTGCTGATAAGGAATATACAATCCAATTAAAACGCTATAAAAATCAAGCTGAGCAATTTGCAGCAAAATGGGCAAAGCAGCATTATCGTTTTGTGATTGTAGATACCAATGAACAATTATTACAGAACTGTGACGTATTGGTTTCTGCTGTGACAGAGATGCCCGAATTATTTTGCCCGGATGATGCCAAGTATCCGGAAGGTATGTTGCTGGTTCCTATACATACACGAGGATTCCAGAACTGCGATTTGTTCTTTGATCATGTGTTTGCAGATGATAAAGGACATGTGGAAGGGTTTAAATATTTCTCGCAATTCAAGTCGTTTAGTGAACTCAGTGAGGTATTGCTCGGTAAGATTTCTGGGCGTGTAAATGATCGGCAACGAATAATAGCATATAACATCGGTCTTGGATTGCACGATGTCTGGTATGCATCTAAAATATATGAGAGACTTAATAGTTAAGATATTAGTGCGTTTGGGACTCTATAAACCAGTTGTAGAGTTAATCAATAAAGTTAAGTTTGAAATTCAGGCTCGACGAATGCGTAAAGATGGTTTAAAGATGTTAAAGGCAGCAGATGAAGTTTTTACGCAAATGGGTGTGCGGGCTTTTTTGACCTATGGATGTCTATTGGGCGCCTATCGTGAACACGGTTTTATATCATATGATCCGGACATAGATTTAGGCGTGTTGGAAAGTGAACTGCCGTCAGACCTGCATGAGCGAATGGGAAACGCAGGTTTCCATTTGCTTCGTCAGAATTATATAGGATCTACAGGGCAAGTGGTGGAAGAGACATACGAGTATAAGAAATTGCATCTGGATATATTTATCTATTTTCGCGAGGGTGATGATTTCTATTCTGTTATTCAGCGTAGGCATGAAACCAAAGAATGGAAAGAGGCAAATGCAACGGATGGTTTTCCCTGTGATAGAAGTTATGTTCCTGCCTGCGATTTTGAACGCCGCGATTTCTTGGGATTGAAAGTATATATGCCTATTGACACGGATGGCTGGTTAAGAGCAATTTATTCGGATTCCTATATGACGCCGATAAAAAACTGGACAGCTAAGAATTACAAAACGCGTATCGTACATACTCAAGATAGATCATATAGAAAATATTTCTTCTAACATGCGAAACGTCAAGACATATTTAGAGATTCTGCACAAGAAAGGTTTGTATATGTGCTTGCGAGAGGCGAAGAAGGCTATATGGCCTATATGGTGGACGCATAGCCGTGCAGCAATTGAGCAGATACAAGCGGAGCGGGCAAGTAAGTACTTGTGGCGGCATTATAAGGACTTGATTGTAAAACCGCTGGATGATACGCAGCAGGAGAATGAACCAACACGGATTATTTGGATATGTTGGCTGCAGGGATTGGACAATGCACCGGAGATCGTGAAAAAGTGTGTGGCTTCTATGAAACAAAATATGCCTAATTATGAGGTGCGTCTGCTTACGGCTGAGAATATGTTTGAGTATGTAACTTTGCCAGAACATATTGTGCGTAAGTATAAGAATGGCACTATCTCTTTCACTCATTTCTCGGATATATTGCGAACAGCATTGTTGGTGCAACATGGTGGAATATGGCTCGATGCTACTGTATTGATGACAGGAAGCATTTCTGCGAAATTTGCAGATTTACCATTATTTTTCTTGCAACAATCGAAGATGCAAGTAAGTCCCCATTTTGGTTCCAGTTGGTTTTTGGTTGCACGTAAAGGGAATCCTATCTTGCTACGTGTCTTAGAGCTTCTTTCTGATTATTGGAAACAGGAGAACTTATTACGAGACTACTATCTATTCCACATTTTTGTATATTTAGTGTTTATGCAAAATCAGCAAGGAAATGCTATCTGGCGAACTATCCCGCATATCCCTAACGTAGATGCGCATACTTTTAGAGCTTTTCTTTTTGACGATTTTGAAGAGGAACAATGGCAGATATTGATAAAGCGTTCACCCATTCATAAATTATCATGGAAGTTCATTCTGGAAGATCCGTTGGACAAAAAAGGAACTTATTATGACTATATCCTTCATCATCTGCACCTATAATCGCGAGAAGTATATCTACGAATGCCTAAGTCGGCTGGCAAAGAATACAGTCAGAGAGGGCTGGGAGATAGTGCTTGTAAATAATAACTCTACGGACAACACCGCCGCAGAGTGCGAGCGGTTTGTGAAGGACTATAAGCCGGAGAACTATTGCTATGTTGTTGAGACACAGCAAGGACTTTCGTTTGCCCGTAATAGAGGTATTATCGAAGCCAAAGGGGAGTGGCTGGTGTTCTTAGACGACGATGCCATGGTAGGGGAAGAATATATTGCCCATTTGCAAAAACATCTAAAACAGCATCCGGAAGCGGGTGCATTCGGAGGACCAATAGAACCGTTCTTTGAGGATGGCGAGCCGGAATGGTATAGCAAGTGGTCGATGGGTTTTGTAAGTGCAATTGATCGAGGAGATAAAGTGCATGTTTTTCCGGAGAACAAGTTCCCTATAGGTGCCGACATGGGTATCAAGCGTGATGTGATAGAGCAAGTGGGCATGTTTAATACTGAATTGGGAAGAACGGGGAACAATTTACTGGCCGGAGAAGAAAAAGACCTATTTAACCGCATTCGCAAAGCGGGTTTTGAGATTCTCTATTTCCCGAATATAGGAGTTAAGCATTGCATCCCTGGACGAAGGACGACGCGAGAGTTTGTAGAACGTTTGGCGTATGGCGTGGGGGTCAGTGAACGTATACGCACGCGAAACATAGGAACGTGCGCATACGCGAGGAGATTGTTTATGGAAATGATCAAATGGGGCGGGACGTTTGTACTATGGTGCCAATATGTCCTTAAAGGCCACAAGGCGAAGGGCGATATATTGGTATTATTCCGTCATCATGTTACGAAAGGATTAGTACAATGAAATTGATACAAACGATACAGCAGCGGGGGATTGCGTGCCTATGGTATAAATTCAAAAATACCTATTTGAACCCGGATAAGGATATTCGTGAAATAGGAGCGCGTAATGGTACCTATGCTTATTTGCAGCGTTATGCCAAGGCATGTGAAGCGAAACAAGAAGCAATGCTGCCCGGAGAGAAGATTATTTGGGTATGTTGGCTACAAGGAGTGGAAAATGCGCCTAAGTTGGTGCAAGTATGCGTGGATAGCATCAAACAGCATAGAGGAGAATATAAGGTGGTAGTATTGACGGAAGAAAATATTCCACAACATATTACATTACCTGCATATATATGGGAGAAATACCGTGCCGGTATTATTTCAAGAACCCATTTTTCAGACGTTTTGCGCTTTTCTTTGCTGACGGAGAAAGGTGGCATATGGATAGATGCCACGACTTTATTAACGGGAGAGCTTCCATCCTATATTACCGATACCCCACTATTTGTTTATCACAGTGATCAGAAAGGTAGCTCGCTATTGAGTGTCAATTTCATCTCGTGCTATAAGCATCATCCGTTGGTAGAAGATACGTATCGAATGATATTATCTTATTGGCTGGCAGAAAATCGTACGGTAGATTATAATATGACTGCTGTATTTTGGACAATAGCGACACGTGCAAATGAACAAAATGCAGAATTATGGGAACAAGTGCTATATGTTCCTACCGGTTTGAAAGAGATTCTTATTAACGAACTTAATAAGCCCTTTACCAAAGAACGTTGGCAACAGATTTGTGCATTTTCTCCGATACACAAACTAACTTATAAGTTTACTGATTGTGGAATAGACATCCACTTAAAAGGTACTTTCCTTGATTATATTTGCGGTTCGCATAGCCGCTAGCATCGCGACATCCATGTTGTAATATTCCCAATCGACAAATCTTCCTGTCATAAAGAGGTGGTGAGAAGCCATCTCTTTTTTTAGGGCCTGCAACATGGCACGCGTATTTTTGTCTTGAATCGGGTAGGTATATGGATGATAGCGATGGGTAATATATCGCGGATGTAATGGGATAGATGCTAATTGATGTTTTATCTCTTCTTCGCTTATCTCATCCGTAAACTCAATCGTGCCGGTCATATGTCCGTTTGCATTATTCGAGTCAGCAAAGTTTCCGGTACAAATAATACGATGAGCTTGGTATTTGTCGCTTGGCAAATAGATCCATGAATAGGGATTTGCATCAATCTCACAGAAGACAGTTGTTGTACCGTGGTATTGTAATTCGGAGATGGGGTTTGTCCATGGTTGAATATCGACACCCTCTAATATGGATGGTAATTGACGTATATTTCCGCAGAAGACGACGGCATCATACTGATCACCATTAACGATCCAAGAGTTTCCATCATATGTAAGATGCTCAATCGGTGACGAAAGACGAATATCCAATCCTTCTGCTAAGCGATTTATTAAGAATTGAGAGCCTCCGTTTTGCTCATAGTAAAAACTGCTATGTACAAACTGCTTTTCTGCAATGTGATTAAAATTATTGAATAGAATTTCCTCTACACGCGGCATTGGCAATTTGCCTTCTAACCAATCAATAGGCACATTTTGCAAGCTTCTTCGCCAAATCTTTTCATTATAGGGCTTAAAATAGAGGTTGTAGAGCGTTTTCCCAAAGCGACGTTGCAGAAACTCTTCAAAATTATCATATTTATCTTGATCGGTTTGTGCTAGATCTAATAAATCGCGTATAATAGCTTCTTGGGTCTCTTTAGGCAGGAGATATACATAGTTTTCAATAGGATAAGGTATTTCCTGCCCATTTGACATAAAGATAGCTGAATTCCGCTGTGTCAGATGAAACTCTTTCTCTTTATCAAACTGCTGCCAGAACCAATCTAATACTTCTTGATGTTTGGTGTTAAAAACATGGCCACCGCAGATATGAAATAAGTTTCCGTTTATTCTTTCACAACGTACTAATCCACCGACATTATTGGCAGCCTCATAGATGGTGACATTATGTTTTGGACTCAAAAGACGCGCAACTGTCAGTCCTGAGATACCGGCTCCTATTACGGCAATTCGTTTCATTTCCATTTGGATAATTTAATCGGATGAACGTAGAACATATCTTTCGGAAAATTCGCTACTAACTCATCATACGAGTAATTGAATTGAGGCAGGAAATCGTGTGCTTTGTCACGCGGAAGTAGAAGCGAATTGTTCATCTTGATCTGTTTCAATGTTTGTACTTTGTCGCAGCTAAGAATCATGGACGTTGGAATTGCTATTTCCACGAATAAGCGTGCAGCGGCGAATGCTCCGCAGTATTGAGTAAATATAGGCATAACGGAACTCGGTACGACAATCAAGTCGCTATATCCTCCGACCAACGGATAGGAAAAATAGATTCGTTGGAATACCCTATACCAAATAAGACGTCTATAACGCAGAATAGTCTCCCGTACCCGTCGGCGCATCTTGAGGTAAGGCCATTGTGGTACAAGGCGGTAAGGTATACCATGACGTTGAAAAGCGGTTTCCGCTTGCTCAAGTGTAGGCAATATGTTATCGATCTCCAAACCTCTATTGCATAGCGAGAAACGAATAGCACCTCCTATATGAAACCATCTGCGACGAACGTCTCGTAAGTCTCTTAATTCATGCACGAAACAAGCGTTTGTATCTATTCCGGTTAAATCAAAGAAATTTTGCTCATTTAATTGCGGATTGATGAGCATATCATCCGCAACAGCTATGAAATGTGTGAAGTTTTGGTTTCTGATATGTTGAAAGGCCTGACAAATATATCCTTGAAATTGGAACGAGTTTTCATAGACGGGAATCACATTTTCATGGTTGCCGTCATAAAAAGGAACAACGTGGAATATATGGGAAAAACGTCCAGCATATATCTGATTTATGCGTTCTATATTTTTATCGTATCTATGGTTATAGATAACCAATAGAGCTATTTTTGTTTCCATACTTATTTTTTACAAGGAATATACTTTTTGTATAAAGGCCATGCCAACCCTCCCAAACAGAGCAATAAACTAATAATAAGTAAAGTAAAGCAGAACTTATCCGTTTTGAGTGCGGAGGGGACAAATTCCATTTTTAGTGTATGTTCACCTGCTGGAATGACAGCGGCCCGGAGGATATAGTTTACGCGACCGAGAGGTTGTTCGTTGCCGTCAATGTACAAATGCCAATCGTGCGGATAGTAAATCTCGGAGAATACAGCTACACGATCTTGCGTTGTGTTGGCTTGGTATGTGAGTTCATTTGGTTTGTAACCCGTCATTATTATCTCGTCTCCCTCACTTGGCATTCCTGTACATGTTAGCACGTCACGGAATTTCTCATCCGCGACAGCCGTTTTTTGCAAGTCTAACGTGTTGAGCGCAGCACTTTCGTCATCGGGAGTGGGGACGAACTGCACATTATCCACGAACCACGCATTACCCATTGCATCCGGGTTCTGTACCACTCCTCGTTGGGTAACGATATATTTGGTATTGAGCATATTGATAACATTCCAATTCATCTTACTGATATGCTCATCGATGAGGTCCTGATAGCGGCGCAACTTGACAGCAGAATAGCCTCCGATGGATTTGAGACGATAACTGGTACGCGAGTCATTGAAGGTATTGGTATTGAGATTTAATACACGATAATCGAGACTCTTGTCTTGCAGAATCTGTTCTTCCCATGGTTGTATCTTGAAATAGGCCTCGCTATCTTTGGCTTTAACAAAATTATCGTTGTTAAAGAAGCGCTTGTCAACAGGAATCATGTCTGCCAATATTAACACGGCGATGCCAGCGAAGAATATTGGATTTGTGATTTGTGATTTCTGATTTTTGGTTTGACTCCATGCATACCAGTAGGTGAGGGCAAATCCCAGCACAATGAAGAGCAAACTGCGCCAAGCATCGGCTTTGAGCATGGCTACACGTTGATCCAATATGTCATCATAGAGCCAATCCGGGATTTGGCTTTTCCATTGTGCATCGTAACTGCTCGTCATGTCGAAGCCACCGGCAAAGAGTGCAGCAATGAGGCATATGCCAGCCGTTACACCTCCGGCAATAAAGAGACTATTACGCAGTTTGGGCCACTCCACTTCGCCTTTGAAGATTTTTTGCAGTCCCAGGAAGCCTAACAAAGGTATGGTTATTTCAGCGACTACTAATATAGACTCTACCGCCCGGAACTTATTGTACATTGGGAAATGATAGAAGAATAATTCTGTCAGGCCCATGAAATTTTTGCCCCATGCCAAGAGGATAGACATGATTGTTGCAAAGAGCAGCGCCCATTTATAGGGACCGGGAACGATAAGAAGTCCAAGCATAAAGAGGAAGCATATAACAGCACCTACATAGACGGCTCCGCTGGTAAACATCTTCTCTCCATGATAGGTAGGGGCACTTTTACAGAATTGCTCTGCATCTTTCTTGGGAACGCCTCTTTGTCGCATGGCTTTGCTTAAATGCGAGTCCTTCCCTAAGTTATACCCGCTTGCACCGCCTTCCCAATTCGGGATGAGCAGCGTCATGGTTTCGTCGATGCCATAGCTCCAATCGGTTGCATATTTGATATCAAGACCTTCTGCTGGCGCGTCTTGTGTAGGTTTGGTTAGTTCGCTATGTCCGCCACGCATGGTTTCTTTTACATACTCATTATTCATCTGCCACCAACTATATTTGGTGCCAAAAATCAACGCTACGCAAACAATAAGACATCCTATTTGTATACCAAAATCCTTCCAAGTGCGATTTTTGATTGTTATACACAATGCTGTGAGTACGATAACACCTATCAGCATGCACAAGTAATAGGTCATTTGAGGATGCAGGGTAATGCATATAAAGCCATACAATAAAACAAGCGGCAGTCCCAATATATATTTCTTCTGCAATATGGCATATACACCACCAATAACAGGTGCCAGCAAACCAAGTGCGGCAGCTTTTGTCATATGGCCGGCAGGGAGTATAATAAAGAAGTAGCTGCTAAGACCTATTGCAAAAGCTCCTATCATACTCAACCAAGGATTAATACCAAAGCATAATAGCATTAAGAAAAAGCCGCAAAAGTACGCAAATATCAATCCTACTGCTGCGATTTCTCCGCTAAAACCTAATCTTGTAACAGTTTCAATGTCACCTCTGATTTTTGATGAAGGTAATACTCCTGTGAGTTGATATGTGGGCATTCCGCCAAACTGCGAATTGGTCCACCATGGGCTATATCCATATGTGTTGTAAAACTCGCGTGCCTCTTGTGCGGTTCCTTTCCACGTGTTAACATCACCGGCTTGCAACACTTTGCCATCCAGCACGGGACTGCAGTATAATATTGCAAAAGCAAAAAACGCCACAATTGCCACCAAATACGGTGCTAATTTTTTCCACTCTATCTTCATTGTTTTATCATTTTGCGAATTTCACATAGTTCTGCTCTTACGCGGAGCAGAATATCCAGCGCAGCTTGACGTTCATCAGAGCGCTTGTCATTATTTTTTAACTCTTTACGAATGGCTTCTATTCGCGTAATTTTCAGCTCATCACGGATATATCTGATGCGTTTGACGAGTTCTTGGTCTTTCCGTGTATAATAGCGATTTCCATGCCCGTCCTTGCGCGGCGAGAGTTCGTCGAATTGTTTCTCCCAGTACCGCAAAGTGGC